>Ga0065711_1000062_pt1 | contig 107944 bp, 47 predicted proteins | sample Hoacrofraction12_FD_59098 | JGI IMG/M metagenome (GOLD analysis project Ga0065711, IMG submission 59098) | Hoatzin crop microbial communities from Cojedes, Venezuela - Epithelial fraction 12 v2 (version 2) | ecosystem: Host-associated > Birds > Digestive system > Esophagus > Crop | place... | reverse complement strand
GTTCCCCCCCAGGTGCAGGACCCTGCACTTGCCCTTGTTGAACCTCATCAGGTTCCTCTCTGCCCAGCTTTCCAGCCTATCCAGGTCACGCTGAATGGCAGCACAGCCTTCTGGTGTATCTACCACACCTTCATTAGAAGGATTAATGGCAGAAAATCTCCAGGACGGCAGTTTGATAGTCTATGAATATATATTTGCATGCACACAGAGAGGATGTTAACAGCTGTGGGCTTTTTAACAATCATCATCACTCCTGTTCTCAGGTCTTCACACTTGCACTCATGCTACATTACAAAAAAGAACTATTTCTACATCTAAGAACATATATAATATAATTTAGTGAATAAATAAAAACAAGTGTGGTACTGTAAGACCTAATCCATTAAGTTGTCTCAAAACTTCAGATCTTTTTTTTTCCAAAGAAGGAACCAATTTTCTGTATTGAAAATCTTCTGGATACGGTCTGTTGTTGAGGAAATCTATAAGGCATACGAAGGTGGATGTAAAAGAGAAGTACTGCATTTCCTTTTCTCTCTATATTTTTCTCCAAAAGTATCTAGCCTATTAGACTTCTACTAGAGGCAGGAAAGAAGGCTAAACTGAGCTTTGGACTGGCCCTTTGTGGCTCTCCTAGTATCCCTAACTTCAACACTTTTCACTAACTTTCGAAAGAACATTAGCTTCAAGTTTCTTACTGAAGTACTGAATCTTTCTAGCTATCATAAATACACTTGTAGGTTCTGATTAGCTTTTTTTAAAATTACTTTTTAGTAACTCATTGATACCAATAGAAGAAAGTGTTACAAGGCCTGGAAGAAGAGTCATCTAAAGACATTAGTTTTTTCTCAACTTCGTTACAGCAATCTAATTGTCTGCATTTCATCATGCAGTTCTCCCAGAAACAAAGCAAAGCTGCCTATGAGTTTCATTCCCTAAAAAGAGATAATGAAGCAAATTAACTTCACTTAGAACGTCTGTTTGTGTATAAAGTTATACAATGAATATGTATTTAGAATTCTTCTCTATAAAACAGAGCGTAAGTGCTTCATTAAAAACTAATCTGGCATTAAAACCAGTAAGTTCCTTCACTGATGATTTGGAAACCTAATTAACACCTTAAGTTCCTTCACTGGCAGTTTGGGAGTACAATAAGAATTAATTAATTATTTCAAATCATTGTTATGTAGAACTATGAAGTTTTAAAGACATAATTTTTATAACTCACAGTTAGGTATGCTGTGATCACATCTGTACTTTCAAGGTCTGTATGTACTATGTTAAACACAGTTCAACTAATTTACAACCTTTCCTTGATATATTTAATATGTATGATGCCAACCATACATAAACCAATAATGAAGGAAGAGTTCCCAGTATGAACATGAATCAGCACATCAACATTCATTTAGTTAAAAATCAATTTCTCATTGAGATGGGCTCAAGAAATACTATGCACAGCTTTGTGAGATGCCCACTGGGACAGCAGTCATGCATTCTTACATCCTATTTTACAAGTGTAACACATGACATTCAGTCTAAAATGGCAGACAAGAATGAAGAATTACAGTCTCAGTCAACTCTCCTAACAACACAAGTCTTGTCATAGAGTTTTTTTGCATTTTTTCCCAATAAATAAACAACTCCCTCCTTCTCCACCATCACTAAATCTCTCCCTCTTCCCACACCCTCCAACAATATACATTTTAACAGAGCAGAGAATGAGGACTGTAAACCCAGCAAACTGATTCTACTGAGCTAACCACTTACCCCCACTCCTTCCCTCACTCTTTTCTACTTCATTTTCCCCCTGTATTTTTTTTTTTAGGAGACATTCCCAAAGTTCAGAAAATAGATCAAACTCAAATAGCTTATAGGCACCATGAACACAAATATTACTTGTCTACGTGTGCACTATTACTTCCAGAATAACTGTTGCTAACCCCATACACACAGAAACCAGGACTCCAGTCCCCAAAATCACACAACTTGCTTAAAAACTCTGTAATAAAGTTATTTACATTCATGGAGGTGTATGTGCATGTGTGCTCATAGATGCACACAAGTTTACCATTCTTTTCATACCGTAGAGAATGCCAGAACTTTACCTTGATTTTTAAAACAAAGCGAAACAAATTTCTCACATCACTATTTCATCAGTGTATTTTTAGTGAATATCTCTGTATTATATCAAGAACTACTGCAAGAAAATTTCTACCTCACAGATTTTTATACATCTGCTATGTACTTCTGTATTCTCCACGATACATCCACAAAACCAAAACCCACTCAAAAAATCTTTGATATATGACCTCATATACTGCTGCATTTTCTCTGAGCAGATCAGATTCTTAAGAGGAGCTCCAGTCAACACTGTCACTTTTGTAAGGAAAAATACCGTACCTTTCAGTGAGAACCTTTACACCATGTGCAGGGTTTGAATCCTGCAAAAGGAATCTCCTCACCTCTGTGCCACTGTCCATTCCCCCCTGATTATCATATACAGCTGGAGACTGAAAAGTCAGTAAGCAACTAGAGTTTCTAGGAGAAGAATTCACATTCAGAAAAAAAATTCCAGCCATATCACCTGCTAATCATCAAAGCAATCTTATTTTAGTGAACTCTTTGTCATCAACAAACTATTTGTGGTCCAACATAGCACAACAGGAATCAAACCACCACCACCACCCCCCATAAAGAAAAACTTTTACACACACTTGTACAGTTACTAAAATTACCCTTTCAGAAATTGGAAATGCCTTCTGTAACAGCAAAAATATGTAACAATCAATTAGGTAAACAACTATGTAGTGAAAAAGGTTTTGAGAAACAAAACGTAATTATTTAATGGACGTTGAAGTATGTTCTGTTAGCTGCATCAATCTTCTTCAGTGAAAATAAAATAGCCATCAGAAAGAAGAATTTATAAAAAAATAGTTGAAAATATTCAACTTCTATACAGTCCTATAAAACATGTAAAAAGTTGATTATTAGTACAGTAAGAAAATTAGAATTGGGGTGTAATTCCTCAACTGTTGATGCAGAACTTGGAATTTCACTAGTACTCAGTGTTCTACTTGTTCATTATTACCTTTGTACCACTAAGTTAACTTAAAATACGTTCTAACAACTAATGTACAGTGTTATTAAGTGTTACAGTGTCAATGTGGTTTTTGTTATGATATTTATCTTAATTAGTTACAAACTATTATTTAACAGCAGAATGCACATGAAGGAGTCTGATAGTGTCTAACAAGAAAACTAATCTTACAATGCCCTTTGGGAAATCCCAAAGAGAACTTTTCTGTAACAAGAGCAATGGTGCAGAAAATCAGAAGAAAACAGTCTTTTACCCAACCATTGTGGATGAGAGAGTGACAGCATATCTCTCAGATATATATTTACAACATATAAAAAATCAATATGATTCATGTCTATCCAGGAACAGAAGCTTGTTTTACAAGAAAGCAAATGTGAGTTGAAGTAACAGAATTTTGTATCAAATACAAGTTGGTAATTTTCCCAGTCCTTTTGTCCTTGTATTTATTCTCTCCAAGCTATCCAGATTTCTCTTCACTTCTTCATACACATACAAGTAAGAAGTCCAAACTGTACATAGCATTAAAGGAAAATCAGTTAAATAATTTTAAATTTTAAACATAACACGTCTCCGAAACATCAATACCATAAACAATGAAATTCAGAAAACACTTCCAGATGGCTGATGCTACTTGCAGAATAAGCTTTTTATCTGCTAAAACAGAAGTGCACAGAAAACACTAATTTATACATCATATGGCTGTAATTCAAAATAAGTGGAAATACTTCCCAGATCTTTTCTTACTAAATGCTTTTACTTAGTTTAAATTTTATTTCAAAACAAGGACTCAATGGCTGTAATAAGAGAGATACCAACAGCTACTTTTCTGTATCTCCTAGATATTATGTCTAAGAATGAAGAAGAATACGATTTTATTTTTAAATGTAAAAAAAAGTAATGACGGTGATTATTCAGAATATTGAAAAAACAGATACTATACGTCTGGATAGATTCTAAATCACAATAAAAATGAACATAGGATAAAATTTAAAACCATATTTCCAAGACAAAAAAACACATAGAATAAACGTAAAATGGAATAAACGTTAAAGTCCCTACGCCACATAAAGATACCCCTTTGTCACAGTACCAACGACCTACCCACAGAGAAAGAAGAAACAGACTTGGAACAGTTACTGTAAAATTGATATACGGAATTCATACCCAAGCAAACTTTCCCATAAGCTCCCAGAGAAAATTCTCAAATTAATATGAATATCCACACAAAGAAAAGAATAGGGAAAACAGAAAAATGGGCAAAAATAGACAGTTCCCAGAAGAAAAAGGAACAGGGCAAATTCTGATGTGTAACATAAATGACTTGATCTGGATGTTTAATCATGACACTTTTTACGATACTTGGAGGAAAAAAATATTTTGAAACCAAAATGAGCTATAATATTATATTTATTCCAGCACTGAGCCCAGTGTCTCACTGTAATGTGCCATACATACAAAACTGAGAAACTAACTTTGGTGGGGTCCTGCTTCACTTGGCACTGTTCTCTTTATTGCATGTTTTCTGTGGTTGTAAAAACTACAGATTCAGAAAAAAGAAAACAATAATGTTCTACTAATCTGTATGACACAGACATACTCAAAGTTCATCATATTTGATGAGGAAAGTGCTGTAATAGTCTCTAAGAAGCTGGGAAATTAGAGGAAATCATGATGGAAATGACGATGCCAACATAATTCGTGCTACATTTATGACGCCTATCAACTTACTAGTTATTACACTCTAGAAAAAAAAAATACAAAATTACCCTAATGATATACTGTGCCACACTGTAGTATAGCAATATTTTATTTGGTATGTTGGCTGGTATTTTGTTAATACGGTGTACGTGATTATGGAACATTTCAATAGGAATCTTCTCAATAGCAGACTGAAAAACATTTGTGCAATTTTTTTAATGTAGAAGAGAATGAAAGAAGATCTGGACTGGAGAACATTTAGTCTGATAGACTGGACCAGAAAAATTATTCAGAAGAAGCCATCTTCTTTGCAAGTTGCAGGAAGTATTTTCATTTTGTATTACATTTTAATTGAGTTCACAAATTCTATACATTACTTCTAATTCTAAATTTCGTTAGCTGATCTTACTGCCTTGCAAAATTCTTTACACATGCATCCTGAGCATGGAAAAACTTATCTTAAATGGATAAGCAACTCAGTGAAGTTAATAACAATAAGCACATGCTTAAATGAAAGTACTTTCTGAAGTACTTTTGGGTTAAACTACAACACCAAGTTCACACATGATAAGAATCTTCATGCCATTACAAATTGCCAATGCAAGAGGAAGGTCCCTGTTCAGGAAAATGTACCATTTAAAGAGCTAGAAGAGTTAAAAAGCTGGTCATTTTGTTTCAGTGAAAGACGACAAGGTATTGCTCAAATATTAGTAAAAATTAAGACGACAAGGTATTGCTCAAATATTAGTAAAAATTAATTGTTTTTGCAGAAGTACTGCAGTAAACCATTTTGCAATTTCTGTCTGGGTAACTGCATGTCTCACACTCTGGATTTGATACTTACAGTGTAAATCGTAATTATTATTTATATAAGAATTAGTTTTTGCATGGGAAAGTTAATTATTGCACACTCTACTAAGCAGCTTCCAAATAGATATAATTAATTATCTATAGAGATCCTGAACATTTCACATATAGAGGATTGTAGGAATGGCACTTTCATTATAAGACCTATTTTCCGCACTTTCAAACTTTCCCCTTCACAATTCCTCTTTGGGTTTTTAATTCTGTGTTTTACCCTACCCAAATGTCTTCTCATTTGTTTGTGGAAGTCCTTGCATTAAATTATTTCTTGCACTCCTGTTAACATTTACATGCAAAGTTACTATTATTTATACATTATTCATATGGTCTGACACCCAAAATCTATTTTATGCAAGAAAAAACCCTTCTCTTACATACCAATTGTATATTTTCCCATAAGTATCTGAGACAAGATTATTTCTAAAATTATATAATGTCTCAAAGTGATATAAGCAAGTAATTATAGGATTTTGTCAAAGCCCTTTAGAATTTTTTTTCATGGTTAGCAATCATAGTACCAATTTAACTTTTAACATTTTATCACACAGACACCACCTGTAATACAACCTGACAAATCAAAAGGTCAGACTGCCTCAGAGCATATAAGGAATAAATAGAATTGAAAAGTTAAATGGAACACATGGAGAATACTATGAGGAATTAAAATTTCAGAAGGCAGGGATTTCATCTGAAAATATAGATTATTGAAACTTTGAAACTTAATTTGCTAATTCATTTGTGTCTCAGAAGAACAATTAAAGACAGGAAAAGAGTTTTTATTTGAAAATTTTTTTCAATGAAGCTGAAACTGTAAATTATATTAACAAAATACTTTCTTTGAAGTCCAAGCATGAATCCTGAATCTACAGTCCCCTACAAACTACACATTTGATTATGACAACTCAGAAGGTTTAAAACTCATTTTATGTTGAAGTAATTTTAGTGAGTCAGAGGAAGGTTTAACTGTATAACTGATTGTCATTGCACACTGGACGTATTTTACAGAATCAGGCTGGAGCTGAGATTAGGTTCAAAGTATGCTTCAGGTCTGATATCAATAGGAACCAGACACTGGATTCATACCGAATGGCACTAAAATTTCATAAGCTATTCTCACATTGTCCAACTGCAAATGTTACAGCAGCCTTATTGGTGTATCATTATCACGATATCCTGAAACCACAGCCATGTCATGGGACAGAATTGTGCCTCGGGAGCATTCCTAGGACAGGATCTCAGTCTGGAGTCTCAGGGAAGATGGAAGATGCCTTTAAGCCTACTTACACAGAGATGAAAACAACCACTTTGTGAAAATACAATCCACTGTATCAAAAACTAGTCTATCTGAGCCATTTTTTTCACCCAGTAGTGTCCAGTTAGGCAGCAAAAGCTCCCTGCTAACAGCAGAAATATGATCTAAGAGAAGCCATCTGCGTCTAAGTCCTACCAGAGGAAACTTTTCATCTGCAATAGCAATAAATTATTCTTTTCAACCCTTCAGACTGGTTGTTGACTAAAGAGTCAGAATTGGTTTTAGAGATAAAAATTTGTGTATCAAACTGCAATAATGTCTTGCTTTAGTGTATTAGGGAAACACTGCAAGCTAGTCTATGAAAGACCTACCACATATTTGAACCATAAGTGGATACAGGTATATTTTAACAGCTATCTCCTGAACTTCTCTGAATAGTGGATCTCTTTTAGTGCTTTTTAAATTATTTAATTTTGAAAGTTTGTTCTTTTTCAATTGTTTTTTTACTTATTTATTTAACCTTTTAACATTTCTTTCCCCTTTGGGGGCTCTCTATCCCATAAAAACCAGATCAGGTTAAATTATGTACAGACAACCATTGACTAAATTTGTATCAATTTCCTACCATTGCCAGAAAAGATCACTATGGGTAAACTACAAAAGCTTTGATTGTATTATTAAGATAGTTTGTGATCATCTGTTTCAGTCTTCTCCCATGAATAGCCCACAAATTTCTTCATAAGTATTCACTTCTTTAATTTATTAGTACAATTAGTTAGTAACAGAGAGATGGCATAAACAATTGTTTACACTTAGTGAGTAGGTGATTTACAATATTATACATTTGAAGAGGGCTACACTTCTTAGCACAAAAATATATAAACATTCTCTTTTAATAACCTTTTAAGGACAACTTTTCACATTTTTATTAGAAGTAAATGTAATTTGTAATTACCATTTGTACTTAATGATTTTCATTAGATTTTTTTTGTTCTTTATGATTAATCCTGTGCTAAATAGAGGAAGATTCTAAGAATAATCTCAGCATCTATGATGAAGTTCTAAAGAGTCAGGCGTAATAATGAGTATAATTTCAAAATACAGTGACTAAATGCTGGTAACTAAAACAAGCAACTCCCACCTGCATCACAAATTCTCTGTTTTCCTGAACTTTGTGTAGCACAATCAAGTAGGTTCACTGTTTGCCTCCACTGAGAAAATATAGAAATAATTTTGCTAGTGGACAATGATAAAGAATCCCATTTTCTGTTACTAGTTACAATTCTACAGATTATTGTATTAAACAACGAAGAAATGCAAGTCATTTCAGAATGAATTAAAGGAGTGCTCAGCCTAAAAGTTTCAGAGAACAACAATGAAGGAAAATGTCTTGCTTTTCAGGATTGAGCTAAAAGAATATATTCAGTCTGTTTATTCACATACCACATCTAAAACCTGAGTACACCTTAGTGTTAAAACCTAAGGCCACGAAACTAACATTTAGGTGAATCTATAATCTCCTGTATTGTGCTGTTATAATATTTACAAATTCATATACAGGCGATAACTAATGATCCGCCTAATAAAGTAATTTCTGTCAGAATATATATCATATACTTCAAAATTGCTTTGCATGGTAATAGGTTTTCTTTCTCTCTCCTAGCTTCTTTCTTTGTGTAGTCAGTAGAGTTCTCCTTCTATATGTTGTATAAAGTCAGCTAGGTTCAAAATAGATTAGGAAAGATGTTACTGAGATCTTCATACTGTGACATTCTGCCAACATGTTAGAAAGGGGCATCAAATAAATATTATAACTTATTCTGTGTATTTGACATATGCATGCAGATAGGAGAGATGAGAAATCTGCATTGATGGCAGAATTTTTTGTAACAGGAAAAAACCACCAGTGCTTTATCACCAAACTTCCAAGAGACTGATTTACTAAAATATTGAAGTTTCTGAAGGAACATAAAGTATATTGGAGCTGATAAAGAAAATTTTGCAATTCATGTAATCTCATGTATATTTCTGTATTGATAATACTATCCCATACATTGCAGAGCGTTCCAGGGTTGCTTCTTACAGAAATCTTGTAACTTTTAGGTCGCTGACATTTGGTTTTCATCTTACAGATGCCAAACTCTTCTCTTTTCAAAGACAACTTTCTCTTTCCTATAGACAGATGTGTTAAGAGTGTCCACAGAAGAAATGAACTCCATTGCAGAAAACAAATTTAACCTATTCTTCTATTATTAAGATGACTCCTTTTTACCATAAGATCCTGAGAGTATAAACTACCTCATCACTGACTGTATAGTCCATACAGAAGCTTAAAATGCACCAAAGAGAAAATAAGTTATAATACTTTCAAAGATCTATAAACTAGTAACATTGTCCAGAAAAGTATCATTTTGTCATAGTCAGTATTTCAAGAAATAAGCCTATTAAGCTGAGATTCAGTTGAAGGATAACAAAAGTTCAACCCTGCAATACTTAAATTTAATAACATGCTCAATCAAATGCGAAATTCCATTTCCTGCTAGATCAAAATTTAATTGTTCCACTTCATTATTTGATAATAACAGTGCATTCTATTAAAAGGCTTATTTATTACTGTTTTTCTTTGGCGACTACTCAAAAACCCCAACATAACACTCTCCCTCTGTATAAAGTTCAGAATATAGAGAATGTAATATTATTTAGTGGAAGTAAAGGTGATTTCCCTAAAAAAAAAATCACATTTTTTGCAATGTAAAATCCCCTGAGAGGATCAAAACAAATATTTCCAAATTACTTTAAAGAGATTGCTTACACATAGAAAAGTATGCAGAACTGGACCCAGAAACAGAAAGAACAAGACATTTAATCATTTCTAGTCACATCCTGCCTTCTGCCTGATTACATTAGTGGAATATCCTATCTGTTAGCACAACAAAATATGCTACACAATACACCAGTTTAAGGTCACTGATATGTTGAAATTATTAACCAGTTTACAATCCTAACAACACATAAAATATACATTTTCCAAATCAGTATTCTGCTTAAAGGTACTACTGAAAACACACTGAAATAGGTAAGTTATAGTCAGTATTGTACTGACTTACCCTGGTAGAAGAATTCACCAAGGAACCATTCAGATTGCCAGTGTTGCACTTGAAATTCAAATGTTGATCAAGATGGTGATTTGCTTCCCAGCTTCCCAAATCACGCCCCACCGACTTGTCAGAATTTGCAGATATTTTTTGAAAGGCAGTACAAGTCATTCCCGTGAAACTAGATGGCTTGATCATAAAGGCCTCCAGAGCAATATTACGAGATACCTGTGAAAACATTGAGAAGCAGACATGTTGCTAACCCATTAAGCATAATTACATTATTATATGTGCATTGTGCATTTACTATACAGACTTTATAAAGGATTGTGAGTGCATATGCTTCCATACATATATGTAGGTTAAGAAAGAAGAAATGGTACTTGTTTAAAAAACTGATCTAGAATTCTACAATGGCATAGTGGGCATAGTGAATCTTCTTTAGGAATATATCAGTTTATATCAGTTATATCGGTTATTATTATATCAGTTTTGCAACTGTGTCATTATCAGCTTCAACATAATCCTGATTTAAAGGATTACAGTTATAAAGTGAATTAGCAACAGCAGTAGTAGGAATAATTTAAAAAACAAACAAAGATGTGCTTTGTACCTCAGAAATGAAACAGAAAGATGCTTGGCTCTTTGGTGGATGGATTTTTTTTTACAGATCATATTCCATTAGAATATTAATCATGACTGTATGGTTCAATGCAACACCATCTTATAGGTCTCTGGCCTACGCTTCAGTGAGGTGATGTGTCTAGACAGAGATCGTAGCACAGTGCAGAAACACATACCTCTATCCTTAAACTAGTGTACTTATTTCACCACAGTCCTATGCATGAGATAAATAGCTCATGTTATCATCAGGTCGACCAGCTTAGACTGGCACCACGCTGATTGGACAGATGATATCTGCCCCCAGACACAGTTTGTTTAGTGATTTGTGAGTGTATGTATTTTGCACATTGATTGCAATGTAAAGATACCTGAGTTAAGCCACAAACTAGCAGGTTTATCAGAAGGATAAATGTACAAACGTGTCAGTCTAATATTACTGTACTTTGCTTCTGTTATGCAAGATAGCAATACAAAAGTACCTTAAATCCACCTAGTAACAATTGGTGTGAATCCTTCAGAATTTGGGGCATCATATGAGGTGTGCTGACAAGAAATGACTTCATCAAAGAAAATGACATTAATTCTTACTAATAAATCAATCTAAAGAAAATGTTTTGCATAAAAACATAACGGCAGGATACAGGGTAGCCTAACTGTGCAAAAGTCATGGTATCAGAACACATTATATCTTAGTACAAGACAGAGTGCATGGTGTGCTGTTCCTCTTTTGAACTTACCAAAAGATTTTCGAATGCACCATCTTCAGTCACTGATGATTCTGCATATGTCCAGAATGAAACTACTGAAGTCTCATTAAGCACTTTATGTTACTTTTTTGTTGAAATTAGATGAAATCCAGAAGCTTTCGGTATATTTTTTATCCTTCTTATATAAGTTATATACATATTACTTATAAAGTAGCCTAAAGATTCTTTTCAATTGTTTGTAAATTCCTAAAACATCTTTTTTTTTAATTAAATTTCCACCTCTTCTGTCCTTGCCTGAAGGTGATTTTTTCCATACTTAAATAAAAATGCCAAAGATCATTAAGAATCAAATAAGTGTTGTATTAAAAATCCAGTAGTTGTTTACTGAAAAGTCCTAAAACCTGAAACTAGGTTTACCTGGATACTTTTCTGTACCATCTGCAGATAGCCTTTCAAGGAGTTAAAAAATTTACTGCTTGCAGAATACTATTATCCGTATCAGGTGAATCAAGCTGCATGATTCAGTTAAAACTCCTGTGTGGTAACAGGTTTTCTTTAAACTTCAGAAAACCCATTTAATTATTCATAACTTCATGTTTCCTGCTGTAGAATGAGCATAACACTAGTTCCCTGTTTCACATTTGTGAGGTGATGTTTGCTAGATAATATTGTAATGAGGACTCAAGTGATTTCACAACAGCGAATCCTATTTCTAAAATTTATAATATTAAGCTCTTTAAACACTCAGAGTCTTCCACTCCCAAAACATACCTGTAAAGGCCTCACAATGTTCAAACAGTATGAACATGCCATTCTCAGCATATAGAAACAGCAAGGTAAAACAGCATTTATTATGTAGGAGTGTAAAACAAACTACAAAATGGATACAGATGAACTCCTAGCAAAATTATCCATGGAAACAAGCCACAGTCAGGTACATGTCATGAAAAACCAGAGCCTAATCTTGTCTCTAGGCAGTACAGATACAGAAAACGATAACCTGGTGTCCATTTCCTAAACCTCAGCTAAAGGCACCGCTCAGCAGAATGGCCAAAGGGGACTGTTGCCTGGGTAAGCCAAGAGCAGCACTAAAGGCTGCGAAGACTGACAGCACAAACAAAAAGCCATGTTGCAATTAGCCTAAAATATTCTGACAGTCTCACTAGCTGGGTAATGAAACGAAAACTCTTCGTGAGTGGGTCTGAAAACTATTGCACGTGCCTGAGACAGGACCATATAGATAAGCTTCAGCAGCAGCAGGAAGTTTTCCTTTTCAGACTGTGCATCTGATGTGTACACAGCAATAAAATAACAGCAGGAGCAAATAAGCGCCTCAGAGCAATACTGAAGGGAATTTAATTTGGGGTTGCTGTGGGGTGCGGATGCGTCCCAGAAGCTCTCTGTTGCTGAGGCATACCCGCCTCTCTGGCTGCAGCCAGGGCCTCTGAGGGGGCTCCCGGCCCTTCCCTCTGGCCCTAGGTCAGGCTGAGGCTCCTCCAAGGCCTAATCTGAGCTCCATGGTGGCTGCATCACAGCCCTGTTGCCTCAGGGCCCATCACTGACCTAGGGCTGCCTTCCTCACTACAGCCTGGCCTGGTGACCACCAGGCTGCAACTGGGCCTGATTACCATCACTGAGGACGTGCCCCTGGGCTGGGGCTGCTGCCAGCAGCCCTGGCCTGCCCCGCTCCCCGGCTAGGGGCAGCGGGACAGGCCCTGGCTGGCGAGGCCCTGGCCCTCGTGGTATCCTGACAAGAACCTTTTGTCTATATGACTTCCCTAAGACTTAAATACCATACAGCAAAACAATGTCTTCTTTGTTTTACTGTTATGTGATTATTAAATGAAACATTAATCGTATCACATTTTATATTTATATATACATGAAATTACCTGGTATTCAAAAGTTGCCACTGGCCATTCTCCCTGCAGCACGTTTTGTATGCCATTTGACAGCAAGAGAGACTTAAGATCTAAGCAAAGATATCTACCCTAGCATTTTACTGACCTTGAAATTAGTCATTCCACAACCTCATGGAACTGCAAAAACATTTTTGTCTTCCATAAGTGATGTAGAGTAATAGTCATGGCTCCCAAGTAGCTTTCCAATGTGTAGGGAACAGTCATGCGTATGTTATATGACTGACAACGTTTACAGATGTCCTTTTTTTCAGCAATTGTATTCTAAGCTAGCAGCTACCTAAGCTTTAGGGTTTTATTTGCTGTTTTTTAAAATAAAGAAAGCAGATGCAATTTCTGGGAGACAGTTTGCTGGCTGGGTTCCCAAAAGAACAGAAGTGTTTGGTATTGCATGAGATGACACCAGAAAAACTCCACAGCTTTGTTTATTTACAAATTGCACTCAACAGTAAACTAATTCTGCTAGAGAAAACTATAAGAAGTAAAACAATAAAGCATGGCAAAAAGGTTAGTGACACAGATCTACATCTGAGTACACAGAATTGCTGTTTACAGTAATGTCAACAGCTTCCTGAAGTGGTGACAAGAAAAAAAAATTACCTTTGGCACTTGACATTTAAAATAAATTTAAGTATAAAGCAACAGAACCCCCCTAGCTGTCACATTGCAAAATACTTCTAAAAGGCACATTATTGTCTCTATGTATTTAATATAAAGAAATAAATATTTTTAGCAAATTTTATTCTTTTGTGTAAATGGGAATTAAATAAAAAACTTCCTTTAGAAAACAGCCCAATGTATTTTTGTCCTTGTTTAAAAGATTGCTTTCGTAAAAATATGCAGTGAAGGAACTAAGGCCACTATGCTATTTGACTCAGCCTATAATTCCCTTTTTTTTTTTTCACTTTTATACCTTATTGCTATAATTGAAACTAACACTGAACTCACTTTTAAATAGTGTGTTCATGTAAGTGCAGTGGACAATTGAGAAAATAATAAAGGTTGTTTAAAATCAAGCAAGCAACCAAATCGACCCAAGGAGCAATAAGGCATTAAAATATTTACGTAAAATTATAGAAGGATGTTCCAGCTTCTCAGCGTCTAAGCGAAAAATTCAGGTAGGTGGAGGCCAAGGAATAAGAACAATTATTTCACACTGCTACAGTTTCCTTCTAAAAAACTAAAAGTACTTGCAAATTATTAATCGTTATGACAAGATACACACTTTTTGATCATTTTCTAAATGCTTTAAGCAAGTATTGTCTAGAATCCTCTCTGACAGGCGTGTTAAAATCTTCAAGCAACAAGGGAGCATATTGCCTTATCTCTTATTAAAAATTTCACTTACTCAGCTTGGACCTTTCAAAATAAACGCATATACCATAATGGCAAGAACAATAGAAACTAAGTGAATAGTAAGAACACAAGAAAGATAGTGTTGTGAACAGTCTATTGTAAGAATGAATACAATAAATCAAAGTAAAGAAAAAAATCTTTTTAATACCATCAGTGATACTAAAAAAAATATTTTTGGTCTTCCAAATAGAATCCAGAAGAAAAAAAAATCACAGAATCAAAGTATATCTACGTAAATTGGCTATGCTGTGTATCTGGCTTACACAATCTCGGTTCTTTATATACTACTTGGCTGTAAAAATTGTGAAGAAAAATGACATTTAAAAAAAAATTCTGACAAAAAGCTTTGCAATTTTATGAAATACCTTTGATATAACTTGAATATTGCTGGTCAGTATTTGACTTGCAATTTGTTCCACACATCTTACAACCCTGGTGCAGGCTTTGTCTTCCTTTTGAGCCATCCACAACACATGGTCATCGACGAACATTATATTGCTGGCAATTTCAATAAGAGCATCCCCAATCTAGAAGAGAAAAAACCCTGAAATTGTATTGTCTGGAAAACTCACAAAAATAAGGAAAGAATACATAAGAGTACAACTGAAAGCAGGCACCTTATTTGTCTTGGTAACCATTATTCAATAAAAGTTTTGATTCTATTAAGAAAAATACATGAACTGAAAAATAAGGACCAAGAGAAGAAAAGGGCAACTGACTTCAAGGAAAAGCTTCACAATTTTAAAGCTTATCTTCAAGATACACCAGAAAAATTGAGTCTGTCATTGGACAATAAATGGAATCCCAGAATTATGACCCTCTTTCCTAAACTAATTAGAATTGACCATGCCCCTTTACAGAACTGCTTCATGTTTAATCAAAGAACCTTTGGGGAGGTGGGGGGGAGGAAAAAAAGGGAAAATATATTTGAAAGACATTTTTGTTACAGACATAGTGGTATAAATTTGAGATATAACTCAGGTGCTTATACAAACTTATATCTCATTGGCTATACAGAAAGAGTGGGCTTATAGCTTTGGATATTATAATTCACTCTTGTGGCTAACCCAAAGTGATAAATCTTTGTTTTGCCAGCTGACATTTTGCATAATTAGGTACTTACAACTATGTCTTCCAAATTTTTATTAGTATATTACATTTAGAAAGAATAAACATCACTGTGAATATTTTTTGGTGACTATTTCAAATTGAAATGAAAATATTTACTTTTTAACATTCTAAAACTTAATTTGAGTGAGATTTTAAAATTAACATTATCATTATTTTTGAAGGGAAAGATATGCCAAAGATACACAAGGTTGTCACAAATAAACCTGAAAAGAAGTGTGTATAGAAAAGAGAAAATGACTGAGAGAAACACTGCCAAAGAAAAATTCAAGCGGCTAAAAAGTCAAACTAAGCAAAACAGAAAAATAATGAAAATACACAGATAACTCAGTGGGAAGAAAAAAAGAAATTCAGTAATGGTGAAAAATGGCTTAAGGAATGACTGAGGTTATGAAGTTAGTTCTGTGTTTTCAATAAAAAATACATAAATTTCACATGTATTGCAGGGGACACAGAAATAATGAGACTGTATGTGAAATTTTATGTGACTGTTCTGGAAATATTTAATTTATTTTTGAGAACATAATTACTAGATAATTCTAGATGGCTTTTGACAATGTGACAGAGTTATTGATGCAATGAATACTAATAAAACTCATTAAAGACTGGAGTGATTTATGAGAAACGATTAAAGCATACACCAATCAGCTAAACAGTAAGTTACTGAGGGCAGAACAATAGTCTATAAATATACAAAAGGAGAAAAATAAGAAGATGCAGTAATTTATACTATGATTAAGTGTATTAATGAACACTAAAGGGATGGCATTAAAAAGTACACAAATTTGGGCTAATACGGATCCATCTTCCCGGCAGAAAATCCCCAGTGCAGCTGTTGAAGCTCTCGTTTGAGAGCTGAACCACCAGATGGGACAAAGTACCACTAACCCGTATAAAAATGAATAATCCTGTGCTGACTGGGAGAGGTACACCCCAGAGAGGTTGTATAGAAACTACACTAGTTTAGCTAAAATGCTTTTTAAATTATTTTGATAAATCACAGTAAACCTCTGTGTATGTATTTTCATTTTTTAATAGTTTTATATAACTGTAGTGTCAGCTACTAGTCAATTCCAAGCTAATTTGCCTTTGTTCATATGTTGCCTTGTATTAAATGAAGTTTAATCCTATTTATGATTACATATGTGCAGCTTCATGTTCATGTGTGAAACTACTAACGCTTTATCTTCACATGTGTTTTTGTACCTTATCAGTAAGAGTTAAGAAACCAGTATTAATAAACAGCTCAATGAATGAGGAATCTACTTAGTGAACTTGAAAGCAAAAAGTGTAAAGTTCAAAACAGAAGAAAGAAGCAGAGACAAATTCAGAGAAATATTCTAAAATAAGAAAACAATAAGGGATTATGAAGCAAGAGATGTAGAGAAAAGCGGTGGAAGATGTTTCAATACCAAAAAACAGAAACTGAAACCTATTTGAAAGGTGGAAGAAATAAATTAAAAGATTAGAGATGGTGCTCAGTTTCAATGGATAATGCCTCAGCTGTTAGAAAAATAAAGAGGCTTTCTGGTAAATCCAACTGCTTCTTTTGGATGGTAAATTTTTGTTTTGTCAGAAAGCAGTAAGATCTTATCAGGATTTTGAGCTGAAATACAGTGGTAGCTTTGAAACATGATTCTTGGAGAGCACTTAATAATACACTTTAGGTCTAGCATAGAATGACGAAATTGAAGTTGGAGGCTTTCTCAAATTGGCACTAAAATGTTAACTGTTACAAACCCTAGAGCCAGAACGGAATTAACATTGCCAAACCAAAAGAAAACAAATGTTTTAACTATAGCTATCACGTGTACAAAAAACAGGTTATGAACTCTTTCTGCAAGCAGTTACTCTGAAAATTAACAGTAAAAACTACAATGCTGTTCTCTGTAAAAACCTATTTTTCCCATAGGGTTTGCATAACTCTCTGATTAGATTTCCCTGTAAAAATGCCATACATTCTGCTAAAAGTTTCTGTAGGAAGTTGCACTTGAAGACACATTTTCTTCTTTACACATAAAGTGATACATGCTTTCAAAACTCAGTGAAAACCTCCTGATAAAATGGAGAAAACACAAGAAGCACGTGTAACTCCAGTGGTCAGATGGAGAGGCACCCTGAGTTCATTCTAATATATTAGACATGGCAGAAATTAAAATGAAAAAGAAAATTAAAGAAGTGACTTATAGAAAACCAATTTTTATTCCTAAGCAGCAATGCCTTTGTCAGTCAGATGAGGTGGTTTAGTTGTCCTTTTTGGCCTAAAGAAACATACCACAGATTTGCAATCAGAATACCAGCAATCAATTTTAGAAGCTACTCTTCAGTGTGTGCCTGCATACATTAAGAACAGGGCCATACGTGAAGACTTCACTTAAGTGATACTTTTTTTCAGTATAGAGAAGACATCTTACATCTTCAAATTCATCCACGAAGACAATTAACTTTTCCATTATATAAGCCAAATATATTACATCCATTTTATCCGCAAAGTGGGAAGCACCTCTTGTGTAGGCTGTCAGCTGGCGGGAAAATTCAAGCACGGTTGTCAAATTGATGTGCATCTGAAAATACATCAGAATTGTTAGGTGTAATAAGTGAACTAGCTTTGCTCTCTTCTAAAAACTGGAGATTACATCCATTCATATAATACTTGCTATAATTGCACATGGAATTCCATGCATCAGTAGTAACATGGACATAAATTTCAGGGGCATACGAATGTATATTCAGCATTAGGTGTTAGATTTCATTGCTGTTATATGAAGACACCATCACAGCAGACCAACAAATTTTGAAGATTTTTGTCCACCTTTTCTAGACTGTAACTAACCGGCCTCATAAAATATTATACCAAGCTACGGACCTTGCCTTGCCTATATCTTTAGATCATCATGACAACAACAGTATCAGTGAGGGTTCATACGTACAGTGGTGCATGTGGGAGAACAAGGGACAATGGTATTAAGTTGAAAGAAGTTCAGTTCAGACTGGTTATAAACAAAATCTTTTCTGCCATGAGGATAATCAAGCATTTGAACAGGTTACCCCCAGAGGCTGTGCAGCCTCCATCCTCAGAGGTTTTAAAGACCTGAGTGGTTAAAGCCCTGAGAAACCTGGCCTAACCTCATTGCTTACAGGAGAATGTACTGGATTCTAGAGACCTTCCTATTATTCCTATTTTATTATCCTATAATTGCACTGGCTTTCTTAATACAGTAATTATTCTCATTTAAGTATGAACATATCTGAAAATGAACTTTCTGTGCTGTTATCTAGCACTACCGATTGGGAAGAAATCATCAAGGAAACTGAAAGTTGTGAAAGTTATTATGGCAGTTACAGGTCTGTGCCATCCCCCATGCTGTTATCCTCTTTTTTATCATAATTTTTATCCATTTACTTTTCAATGTCATCCTCTCTTTTACTTATCCATAAGAAACGATTTAAGTACTGCTTTTGTTGGGAGACATCGAAAAGGCATTCTACAGTAGGCTTTATTTCTGCAGCTCTTTTAAATACATTACGGACAATGGCAATGAGGAAAGGCACTGCAGCTGATGAAACTCTGATACAGGACTTCAAGGAAAATTAACATCTTTCTGGTAAAAATGCATGAGGGGAAGACAAAGAAGTAACTGAAGTGAAGCACTGACAACCCTGTGAACGTTACTAATGGGCATCTAGACTCCAGACACACAGATAAAAAGAAACATTAAAATAAAGGCAATAAATGCTGTGCACTGGTTCCTACTACAGCTTCAATTACCAAACAAGCACTCTGCCTTTCAAGTAAAACATTTTGTTAAAAGTCCAGCTATCCCAAACTTGCAGCTGAACAGACATTTTTTGCAATTGAATAAAATCAGTACTAGAGGAGGGAAGCCCTGAACTTCATAATGTTACCTGACTAAAAGCATGAAGAACTTGAGTTACTTCTTGTGAATAAGGACATTCAGAATAGTTTTCTTCATCCCAACGTCCAGTTCGATTACATTTACGCCATGCCTTAGACTCTTCTGCACCATTGTGAAAGGCAATGGAGTTAAAAGAATACTGGAGACAGGGATGGTAAGCAGTTATCCCAGCCAAAGTTTTGGGCCATCTACAAACAACATGATAATAAAATTACATCAACTTTCTTATTTAAAGGCAACTTACAATACACCAACAATATACAGAATGTATGAGAAAAAGACTGCTTTAAATTTTACCTCATTATGTTCTATAATGAATTACTTTGTTTCCTTGGAAAATGTCAAAATTATACAGGTTCAAGTCTGGTTGGTCACACACTAATTCTGCATTAATTCCAGGAAGGTGTTTGGTGTTAAGGAAAAAAATATGGACGGCATTTTCCCTACAGTAATTTTTGCAGACTGCATAAACCAGAGAAGGAAGCCCATAAAGCAAAAAAAATCCCAAACCCTATTACTAAATGCTGTAAAAGGTAAATGCTCAAAACGTACCTGACAAGCTTTACTTTGCATTTTGACCCAATACTACTAAACCCTCTCTGCCACAAACCTGCGAAAAGCAAAAATCCCTGCACGTATCAGAAACCAATAAACAAGATTTCAGCAGAGATTATGTCTCATGGAGGAGAAAGGAGCTATCCCTCAAAAATTAACTATTTAGGTACATGTGATTTGTGTAGTGTGATTCCAAAATAGCCTTTGAAAACAAACTACAAATCAAGAACAGCCAGAATTCTTCTATTTAGCTCTTTTATACAATACTCTTCTGAATATCTGCTGCATTCTGTAGAACAGCACAACTGGGATCTGTTTCTTTTGGCACTAAATCTGTTGTCATTTGCAGGCTAGTATGGACATAGCAGGAACAGGTAATTGGGAGAAATCAAAGAAAACCAGAAGCATATCATCAGCAAGTCAGCATGTCTGCAAAGGATATGGTTCTATAACTGCACTGATGTAATGACTGAACCCAATCAATCACAAAAATATTCTTCCTGACAGTGAAGACACACCTTGACAATCAACCTTTGCTAAACATACATATTAGTCTCTCTTAGACAATACAGGCCCATTTGGACATTGTTACATAATATACTGACAGGTTTTGGGCTATGTAAGTTTTCATCATTTCAAGCAAAGAAAAGGTAAGAAGAAAAATATTTTTATATGTCATAGGTAACTGTCACTGCAATAATTCATTTCATGATGTAAAAACAGTTGATGCAAAAATAACCATGAATGAAGCTTCACTGAAAATCAAAATATGTACATTAGTATATTCTCCTTTTGCCTCTGGGCCGAAGTATTCTTTTCAGTAAAACACTTGCATTAATGCAATTGGGCCACACTGAGTAGCAACTTACCTCAAAATTAAACTAAAGAGATAATTCTGAAACTAATATTAGCACAGGTAGCAGAATCTGGCCTTTATAAATAGGAATAATAGGAATATTAGGACACAACAACATTACCATTTGTATTTCAGAATGATCTTACAGAAAGCTGAAAAACAAAAAATGAGCAAAATACGGCCACCATACAGAAAAAATCTCAGTACATAAGGCCAGTTCATTCTAACCCACAGTGCCTAATTCTTACTGCAGTTGTGCAATTATAAATACCACCTAGGCTGGTCAACTGAAAGAACCACACTTCTCTAACAGTTAATGCTTTTTTCCTTTTTTTGCCCAATAAAAGAACTGTTCTTTCTAGCTTTGCTTTTGTGGTTCAACTCTTTCTACTTTCATACTTGCTATGTTACTAAAACTTCAAAGACCTTTGTAAGAAAAATTACTGGTGTGATAGCTGCATCACTGAGGATAAACCTTTGGAACAATTTCAAGTGCTAATGCTGAGTCTGAGCCTGATAAATTCTCTATAATTGTAAATTCATTCCCTCAAGTGTCAAAAGAACCTATGGACTCAGCATCCTTTTGATATACATTTTAAAAATAAATTTATATGGATTTCTAGAAAGATGATCAATAGGGAGAGAAATGTTCACTTCTTTTGATTTATATAAAATGACAAAAATGCCCCTGGTGTTAGTTCGTGCAGTCTGTAGAATTTATATATATTTATTTATGAAGAAAAGGATGTCATTTTTGGCTAGAACATGAACTTCATAAAGTTGTCATCTAGAAGATTCAGAATGTGTTATGTGATAGGAAGTATATATATTGTAAAAGATCTCATTAAAATACATTTAAGCACGTCCACTATGAGCAAACACAGTAGCAGTTTTTGTGATGATGGAAAAAAAAAAATCTATAGCTGAGATTGTCAAAGATTTTAATCCATATATATGGATTAAATACATATATAAATATATGTTCAGTAAATGTGGTATACTTGCTGGAACTGTAGTTAATATGTAATAAAACAGCCTCATAGTAACAAAAAAACAGATTATGTGAGTCATTTTCTCCACTTCTTTCTAATTAATTCATTTATTTGTATTCAAACACATGAAACAGTAGTAAAAGGCCTTTGAAAAAGTTTTAAATGTAACTTGAAAATGAAGAGAGCCTTTCAGGTCAGAAGTATTTGCAGAAAGTTCTGGCGTTTAAGAGAAGCTTCCTCTCTCGTCTACTTTTCCTTTCATTAACTATTCAAGCCATATTCTTATTATAATTCACTTGGTAACAAATTACCTTCTTGATTTCTCAATGGGAATGCCATCGTACATCAGTGTTATTGTCAAGAAGGTAATTATATTTTGTTTAAGATCTTTATGCATATCACTGAAGTATTTTAGAGCTAACTGAAAACAACATCGAATTCCACAGAATCCTTAACATTTTCTTCAGTTTATGGGCATCAAAATGAAAAAAAATCCCACCATCTTATGTAGAGAAAAGTAAAGATGAAACAAAAATTACATTTAGTCAACAAAATTGTGCAGACTAAGATTTAGATAGCACGGCAGATGTGTTTTCCAATCGTGTGATATACTGGCGGAACTGTGTGTGTCCTTAAACTGACCTCAAACGATCTATTTGCTTTACTGAGTAGCTTTAATTGCTATTTTGATTCTCTGCAGTGAAGTATTTTACTAACAGTTTTGTGTTATTTGTTACCTCTAAACTCAGCTGAACAAAGCCAGCAGAACTGGAAAAGATTAGAAAAGTATTGAAGATTTAATCTTACAATGCTTTAATGCAGTGTTATCATATTCTATAATTTAGAAAAGATCAAGAACAATTGTGAACACTCTCTCATCTAGCTGTAAAGAGTCTACATCTTTTGAAATTTTCCATAATCTCACACTGAGGAATTAGATGAAAGATTCTCTGACTTTCACAAACCACTGCTGCTCTTGAAGCACTAGCTGCCATTTCCCATAAAAATCACTCAGTGCTCCTCCTTCCTACTATATTACATAAAAATGACAAGAAAAGTAAGTGGCATCTTTGTAACTGACACTGAGGTATCATGTAAGCATGAATACAGTTCCTATCTATATTAATATATGAAACACACTCCAAACCCAGAAAATCATACCTGAAATCTCCCTTGTTGTTAATAACTCTTTCTGCAGGGCAGTAGGGTGCAGCTGTTTCAAGTACCACAATTTCTACTTGTTTAGTGCTGTTTCCATAGGAATTGTTGACTAGACACTCCCAATCTCCATTTGCATCAGTATCAATGCTGGATAGAATAAGTTCACTATAAAAATAAAAGATTAATTATTCCACATATTTCCTAATATAGAGATTGAGTCATTGGTTTTCTGACATTAACTTATCTTCAGATATTTTTCCATGAAAATATAAAACTAGGTTTTGCTATATGTTGTTACAGACAGACAATACGTGAGTGATTGATATTAAGATGTTAGCAGCACCAATTTTGATGGACCACTCAGATCATGACAGGCTATAACACAGATTACCAACTATCACAAAAGTGTATTAGTTATGTATCAATGCCTGTTCTCCTTTCACCAAATATTTTTAAATGTGGGGGGTTTTGTTCCATAAACAAGCGCTTGAAAGTCAGAAAAGCATTTCAAGTTGACCACACAACCAATTCACCAAGAATGCTTCCCTTCAGTTGTGATTGCAGCTCCTATGGCATTTCAACAGCACAATCTGCTGTTCCTGTGGCAGCACAGGAAAGTTTTCTAGAATAGCCATTGACTTTAGAAGCTATGTATAATTTTCCTAATGAATGCAAAATGAGATGAGGCAAATGCTGATATTTCTTTCAGTACTTTACTACTCATGAACTTCTTTCACACTGTCCCCCACTAAATATGAAATGTAGTTATTAATATCAACAAATTAAGGTTGCATTAACACTTTATAATGAGTGTTACACAAGTTAAATGTAGAGACACTTTGTGGCTTCTCTTACAATACAAACATTGTGCGTGACTGCACCACACCTATATTTAGCTGTCTAAGCTAAATATTCTATGTATAATTAGAGAAGGAGGAAATAATTTCAGAAACATTTAATATTGTCTAGAACTGTTCTGGTTTTCTGTATATTTTAAATCAGGCGAGAAGCTTTCCTTCATCTAGTAGACATAACCCAGGCCCTAATGAAGTCAATAAAGTCTAGTTTTTTCAATTGACCTCATCAGGGATAGAATTTTATCCAATTACTGTAACTCCATAGATCTCATAGACAAAAAGAATGTTACTACATTTTAAGAAAGTAATACATTAGATCTAAACCTGCTGTTGGGCTAGAAATAAATTTTACTACAGTTTTAAAGAAAGTACAGCTTTTGAAAGTAGTTGGGAGAGGAAAACAGGTAGTAATTATCTGAAATATTTGCTTTATACATCTTTGAGTATGTCTTGTAGTTTAGACAATTAGAAATTATGTGGGAAGCAATGGAGTACAGTCAGAAAGGGGGAGAAGGTACATTATAAAAAGAAAAGCATAGAATTTAAAAGTTATTCAAATCTGCATTTAAAACAAAATCTTAACAAATTCTACTTGTGGCCTTTAGCACTTTTGTAGAGAGCCTGACATACTGAAAGATATACAGAGAATAATTATATATAATTTATTTTGAATTTTTTGCTCTTTTAAACTTCTCTAAAACGGCCATCCTTTTTCAGTTTAAACCTTTGTATATTATACATGCACTTTTATTAACTTGGTTACAAGAAAGGATCAAATCTAATCTCCTTGTATGTAGACTACTTCTGATACACGTGAAAGTCGACCACAATCAAGGTAGCAAGTGATTAGACAGCTGCATATGTAGTTTTCTCTCTGAAATATGCATACAATGAAGAATGATTTTCTCAGGTACTTACCACAGGCCCATATCTTCACCCCCCGAAAACAAGCAAACCATGGTAAATACCCTTTAAGTTAAATTGCTTCAGAATTTTGGTGCAGTTCTCCAGATATTTAGGCAAATTCATCATTAAACAGTAACTTTAAAAATCCCACACTGTTCCTCCTTTCATGGCTTTAAGCTCCAAGTACCTTGGAACGCCCCATTTCATTTTTGTAACAAATTCTAACATGTTTTTATTGCAGAAAATGCAGGAAAAAACTTTACTAGCCATTCTCAGACAGAGTGGCTGAATATTTTCATGTCAAAAGAAGCAGCTGATCTCTTAAGAAGTCTCAGATGAGAAAGCCCAATAAGAGCAGCTTCATAGCTAACTCTTAATACATCTTCTTAAATTCAGGTTGAAATACTTAAGTGAAATAAGCCGTTTGACCAAAAAAAAATTAAATCTTCTATTTCATATGTCACAACAATTTCACATCATCTTTATAGACAGCTGAGAAAGAATATATTCCTAGAGCTTATGAAAACAATTATCCATAAAAGCTGTTTTTCACAGAAACAATAGGCAGCATAAATATTCACCTGTGGCACCAAGACCCAGCAACTTCCCAAGTGAATCAAATGTATGATAGATGTGCTGATCTTTTGATATATTCCACATAAAATATCTATAATAATTGTTAACGCTACAAATTTGATAAACCTGAGAACCATGGAGATTTTAGGTAAATGCAATATTTGAACATATCATTGGTTTTACAGGTAATCAATATGAAGATAAATAAATATGAAGAAAAAGGGTACATTTTCCATCCATTTACATTGCTGAAAAGTGTTCTGAGGCAAATTTATCTGCCGCTAAACAGTTCTCCTGTCACTAGATGAAGTTTCCCAGTTTCACAGATAAACATTTACTGACACATCAGTGTTGCTTCTGCTAGAAAAACAATACTTGAACACTGGTTTAAGTTCTCTAAAATGATGAATAAATCCTCTCATCCACACTTCTAATCTTCTATGGCCCTTTCTTCAGATGGTGAACCAAAATAAGCCAGAATAGGTTTATGCCATATACAAGAAGCTGTATAATGACTAGAACATAGAATTGTCTTCTGAATTGCCATCTGGCTACTGTAAATGATGCATTTATTTATATTCCTCTGGGAATATTCTGGATAGCAAGCCCAATGGTGAAACTGTTCATTTACTTACCATCTGGATACGATAAATGATAAATTGATTTTATACCCATGGAGAATTTGGAGGACTGGATTAAAAAAAATTAAAAGTCTTTTAATTCTCAAAAAGAGAAGTCAACGTCATCCTTTAACATTTTATTCACTTAAAATTCACTTGGCAACTTCACTGTCCTAGCAGACCAAAAGGAAAATGTGGGTCTATATAGATTTTTAGGCCTATTAATAAAATTTTCCAGCACATCAGTTACATATTTTAAGTCTTGGCACTGCTACAGTAGCATACCCAGAAGTTCAATTTTTTTCTCACTCTTAGTAGAAAGGCATTCTTGATCTCTCTTGGCCATGGCAACAAGTCCTGATAAAAGGCAAGAACTCTCCTGTGACCTGAGAACATGCCAGAACACTCTGGTTTAGGAGCTTGACAAGAGCACAACAGAATTAAGACAGGATGGCATGTTTGGCTGTATACTTTTCTTGATTATTCTTTCCACAGAAGCTAATAAATCTCAGGCCACAAGTGAAACCATCTTGCCTTTACTCTGCAGCTTTCCTAAGCATGGAGTGTGAGTCAGAAAGAGTTCCTACTCCCTCTACATTAGCAATCATATCCCACTCCTCAGAGGTGTGATAGTTGCTACTTTTGTAGAAATATTTGACCTACCAAGACATAGAACGAAGTCAGATATGCATGAGATGGTGTCAAGGCAAACTGAATATGAAGATTGCTGCCTGATGAGAACAAAAGGATGAGTAGCAAGCTTTCCTCAAGATTTGTGTTGAAATTATAGTGGCCTTCTCAGTAAAAACATTGACAGGAAGAAAAAGAATATACATGCTTCTTTTTTTTACCGGGAAGTTTCGTGCATGGTAGGATTCCTTTTCAAAAGGTGATGACTGACAAATAGAAAAATTAATTTAAATGTACAGATGATGCAATTGCACAAAAAAGTGAGTATATTCAACAGAAGCCTGTGGCATTGGTCATTCCGAAGAGAGGAATACAGGCATAAGCCATACTCATGTAATCAAGTAACCTGTGACAATAGATTTCTATTTGAGGCACAGTTTTGCATTGCTACTGCTACGCATAACTAATTAGACAATCAGAAGTAGGTCACATTATGCAAAGTTACTCAACCACATCCTGAAGTAATACCTTAGTGACATTTACTGTATGCCCCAGCAGTCATTTGCATGCCAGGAAAGAGAGTAACACATAAAAAGGAGACTTTAACACCATCTTTTGATTGGGTTTCCACAAGAAAGATTTTGAAGTCTGACTTGAGCTCCTGGAAGACTTGGGAAGAACCAACTGCTCTTCCTGGAGAAAAATTAAAATTAATTACTCAAACACAGATAACATTTAGGTTTCCTCATATTCTTCTTCAGATAAACAGCGAATGCTTTTCTACAGCTCAGGCAGAAGGCCTGCATAACCTCCATCCAACCCATACCACCTTAAATTATTAATACTAACACAGAATTTAAAAATTGAGTGTTGGCCTCCAGAGTACGCTGCTGCTTGGAACACAGCCTCTCACAGGGGATATAAGTTTAAAACATGGAAAATGAAGAAAGAATGTGTAAATCTAGGCATTTTAACTGAACTTAAATTGCTAGTCTGATCTCTCTGACAAAATTACTTACTCATGAAAGAAACAGCTTTAGAAGGCTGATGGCCTTTAAAGAAAGCTTGTGTCCAGGCAACAGCAAGAGAAAAGGAAGATTAAAGATTAAAGTTGGTACTGATTTTATGCTAGTTGCCTAGCAAATATTTTCAGGTGTAATCTGTTTGTCATACACGTAGGAAATTCAACACACATGACTTGCTGTTTCTTCTGAATGAGTATAAATACAAAGCATAACTTACCACTTAATGCCATCCATAGCTACCCAAGAAATGTAATGTGCTACAACATACTTTTACTATAATTTATCTGTCAGCTAATTTGTTCACATCAGTATGCTAGGACTATGATAACAGTTGGATTTGACTTCAGAGATGCCAATGGAAAGGACCTAATTTTAATGACAATATAGTTACAGGAGAAAAAAACACAAACCTATCTACAAAATGGGAGAAAAGATACGTATATCAGTTAGAAAACCATCTTGCTTTCTTTTCCTTTGTATTGCTTACATTACTTTGACTGAAATGCAAATGTTCAAAAATGTTGTCACAGGCTAATATGCTCCATTTGTTATGTAAACATTTGCCCAATAGCAAGATGGGTATTCTATAACTGGATGTCAAAGAACCCGTGACCTACATTTATATGCCATCAATCTGTTTCTTAAAATTGAGAAAACAATTACTAGTAATAGTAACTAAACCGAATCTTCTTTGGAAACAAGAGTCAGAAATCCGAATAGCTCTACAACAAACCACAACAGGTTTGGGTTCTTCTATGATTCTTTTCTCTGTCATTGAGCTTCTTGGGTAGAGAAAAACTATCAGCTACCGTGCTGCATCAAAGGGTGTACATAAAGATGCTTGCATTTATCTTCATACTCCCACAGTCTTAGAGTCAATACATGCCAGTCTAGCTAGCTGAGAATGTAAAGTGGGGAGAGAAAAATAGGCATCAACAGCTCCAGAGCACTCAAAGCTTCCTCTTGCTGGAGAAACCTCCAGATAGCTGGTAGGTCTGTGAAAGCAGAGTCCTATAATGCTATCTGAAAGGAGTACACCTGGTCCAGGGCTTATTTAAAGTACTTCATGAATCAGTTGTGTATCATCAGGCTGCACTGTCAGCTGGTGAAAGGTTTGGGGATGCTCAAATATGTTTATTGTTATTAATTTTGTTCTACCAGCAAACTGCTTGACTGCCGGATGTATACCACTGCAGTCTTCTGGGGAAATGGTGCTACACATGCTGTATGTCTTTCATCTGCCCTTAAGTAGTCTGTATGCTGCAATGTTCTATCCAGAAGCAGCTTTGTTTCATTAGCATAGCTCTTGTGATCTGTACACTATCAGAGGTCCTTAGACAAAAATAACACTATGACAATCAGTTGAATAGCCAAAATGGCATAAAAAGCTTTTAAAGTAAAACATTTCCCAGATGATTCAGAAGTATTAACCTACTTACTGACAATTCTTGATTATTTGATTATGTGCCACTAGGACCAGCCTCCCTACCCCCAAAAAAACCCCACCACAAAAAACTCCACAAATAATACACAAAACAAACTAAAAAACTACTACATTAACTTTATAATTTCAAATTATTTGTCAAATGCACACTACTTGGACAGAATTTCCCACTCTTTCTAGTCGGTGGTGATGTTACAAATGAACAAATTAATTATTTAATGAATACTTTATGGGATAGAGTAATTGTATATTAGAGCTAGAATACTGACTTGTTTTGTTTGCTAACCTGCAAGAAATTTGGGAAGATCTAGAAAGGAGGTAAAACATAGCAGATTCATTCATAAGAACTTCAGGAACAATCTCTATTCTTTCCCCAGTATACAGTGTAAGCTTTATTTCGTGATGGCCAGGAGTGGTCCAATCAAAATACCATAAACAATTAAAAATAGGGTTCTTTTAGCATGTAGGGAGAAAGAGACCTATTTTCATGGACTTCAAGCATGCTAATAGAGTAAAAAAGCTTTCTATAAGTCCATAAGGAATATGTCCTACAATACATCCTCTATGTTGAATAGATTGAAATACATGAGTATTTCAGTTATTTGTTTTAGTATTTGTAACATGCTTTGCTTTAAAGAAATGGTTTGCTTCACCAGTGTCTAAGGTGATTGACTTGATAGGAAGAGTACATCAGAGCCTGGGCATAAGTCAGAATTGCTCTGATAATCACAGCTGATGCACAGGGTTACAAACTACTGCCTGGACTGAGAGAATATGTATAATTATACCTTACATTTGTGTTGACAGGATAAATAATTTAAAAATAGCCAGTCCTGGGATGTTCACTCCAACCTGGTGCTGCAGTGCAGCATCTCCTCAGCTGTTTGAAGGGCCACATTAAAATCATTCATGGCCCTAAAAAGTCAAAGCAAAACTCTTATTAATTCCCCCTTACGGGGGGTGAAAGTGAAAATTTTTGGTTTTAATACTGAACTTAACATTTTATTTCAGTGGTGTGGCTGGATGGACACATACACAGCTGCAGGAAATAAGCAGAGATGGAAGTGAGAAGTCAAAATTTAGTCCAAGGCATTGTGTTAATCTGGTCTCAACATCACAGAAATGGTACTCTTTTAAAGTTATTCAATAAGGAGTCTGTCAAAATTTTTCACAGTTCTGACTTACTGTTTTTCTAGGGATTTTTAATTCTATCAGCCCAAAATACCCGCATATATTTTCTGTGAAAATATCTATTTCTCAATCATGTTTCAATAAGCAGTTACCCAAATTAAGCCTAGAGTTTTTAAGGCACAGCACACTTACTACATAACTGTCTATTCCTTTAATGGTCGAGGGTATCATCATTGCTGCTTTTGCTTTTCATAGTATTGGTATACTTTCTCATAGGTTATATTTGAAATTATTCCCCAAACTGATTAGTAGTAAAACTGTCATTGCATTTTATTTAGATAATTGAAAGATTTTTAAGTTCTAAGTTTAATTAATCTTCCAAATTAATTCACATGATGATTCTCTTAATCTCAGATAATCAAACCCTTGGCCTGTGCATTTCATTATATTCTGCAATAATTTTAAATATTATCTTCTATCTGATAGGTGAGAACGTTGCTGGTAAAGGTGCATCTGTTACTAGTCTTTTGCTGCCTGTAAAACCCGAAGTAAGTTGTAGACCATTGACTACACCATTTAAAGTAATCTCAAAACAACACAGAAACACTGATTTACAATTTAAATTGTTATTTTGCTTCAATTCTTTCCTAACTGCTCAACAACTAAGGGTCAAGCAGAGTCAATTAGATGAACCAACAAATATCAGTACTAACAATTTCTGCTGATTTCCCTGGGCTTCTCAATATGACCCTCAGCTGCTCATCTCCAAATACTCATGACAGCAGAACACAAAGAGCTTGTGGAATACCTGCATTTCTGAATCAGATTCTTTGGATTTGTTCTAACATTTATTTTTTTTTAACCTTGTGCAGAGTGCATCTGCAATCTTTTGGCATGATTTGGCACATATCTGAACTTCCAGTTGTGTATCCAACCTAGTAACATGCTCATCAGTGATACACCATTTTCAGACTGTTCTTAACCTAGTATTGGTCCAAACCACTACCACTTGCTTCATATCTTTTCCAGATGTATTCTTGCCACAAACTGTTAAGAGAGTTCAGGGGTCATTTAGTTTCTTTCCAGAAAAAATAGGCATAGAATTTCTGCCTTTCTCCCAGAATTTCTGTAAGTTTTGTTCTTTCCTATATGGTACGCCTGCCTGGATCTAAAACTTGTCATGATACCACCTGTCTACTCCTGGAGTCCATTTCCAGTCATATTAATTTCTTTCAGTAATCATGTCTTCAACTATCCTTATTCTTTTAGTGAAACTGTCTCAGCCAAGTTCCAAATTCTTTACTAATAGCTGCACTAATTTCAAACATCTAAAAATTATTTAATTGGATTCAAAACTGCCTTTCAATTACAAAAATTATGAGCATAATGTTTAATCCACAACATTGCATTCCTTTTTATTTTTCTCCCAGTTTCTTCATTATTACAGCACAACTGGATCATGATTTGAAACCCTTCCTTGATATCAGATGTTTCTTTTGCAGATGGAAGTCTTGGAGCTTTTCATATAATCATTTAGCTCTAAAATCAGCTTTCAGAAATGAATATATATATATTAAGTATAAATTTTAAATTAGTTTTCCTACTATTGCCCCTATCCTTGTTACACCTAAAGGACCAGCTGTAGTTCCATAATTGTCTTATCTCAAAGATTACTATTTCTTTCATTATTTACTTTTGACCATCCCATATTGGCATTCATTGCTGTCAAGATGTAAGGAATAACGAGATGCTTTAAAAAAACTCAGATTCTTAAGCTTTTTTTTTTTTTTTTTTTAAGAACTGCATTTCACAGCCGTATTTAGAAGACTGAAATACTTAGGACAGAATTTAAGAGAAAAACACTGTTTGTGGGGGACCACAATTGAGACTTAATAGTTTGTATTTCCAGTGGCAAATCCATCTACATAACATAACAAAAGTTACAACTGAAAAACACATCAGATACTAACACCTGCTTTGCTAGGTTTATTTTTAAGAGCATGTTGGTTTCTCCAGTTGTAATACTCCTTTTTTATGGTTTCTTCATTTTCTGCGCAGTTTAACACCTTCAGAAGGAGCACCTGTGAACTGTAATGGTCCCAGAGCAGCCATTACAGCTGTCAAACATAAGCACTGTTAAACACTCTACGCAAGTATTCACAGAATGGAATGAAGATGACTTTAAAATTGTCACTATAGTCTATAGGGTAAATACAAAATTTCCTGAAAATCAAAGTCTTTCTACTACTGTGGAGTTGCTTGGTTTATAAAACTAAAATATTTTCCTCCTTTAGTTCAATATTCTAATAACTGTCCTGCTAGCCCCTCCAAACACTGAAAAGGAACAGTGGGGAAGTTGGGAAAGATGCTGTGCTGCAGAGAATCATACATAATCTGCCTTCTGTGTGGCTTCAGGAATATGGATTGTTTCATTGCCGCTTACTGTGATCAAACTGATAATCTAATATTCCAGGCTTAAGAAATTAGGCTGTCTTCATGGAAACCCAAGAAAAAATTTCAGCTAGATCCATTCACAGTTGATAGGAAATTAGTTCCACGTTGCATTTACATTTTCATGTATGACTATGACATTTATACACAGGCATAATGACAGAAAATTCAACATAAGCAAAATAAAATATTATTATCATTGGCAAGAAATGGTAAATGTGAGCTAGCAGCAGAATTGAAAACACCTTCTCAAGATCTCCTATAAGGGAATACTCTTTGCCAAGAAAAATGCCACAGGCTGGAAAACAGTTCAAAACTTTAGTTTAATTATTGTAACAAAAACATTTATTTTAGTTTATTCTGCTTTATCATAGGAGACAAAAAATACACATTTGGATATTTTATCCTTCTACTGTGCCAGTTAATAAAACAGAAGGTTTTAGTATGATATTTGTGTTGTAAATCCATGTCCAGAAATATCTGGAACTACCCAATAAAATAACTATCTAAAACTGCTGGAATAAGCAGCTTTTGGAACAGGACTTCACCTCTTTGTTCAAAACTAGCTTCAGAAATCTTTAAATTGCTGAGCAGCACAAGCCAAAGCCCATCTTTTAATGCAATCCCAGAAAGCCACAGAGAGTGGACACAGTAGGTATAGGAAGGCAGAATATGACACTGTAAGAACTGATCTTAAATTACCTTTATTTTTACTCCAAATCTTATACTTAACTTACGATAACTACTGGGAGGCATAGTCTTTCTGATGTTTCACAGTGCCTCGCCTTAAAAAATATCACAAATTAGTGTGTAATAGCATGTAACAAACATTAATACACACCATTGTAACATGTAATAAGCATGCTATTACATATCATTTTAACATATAATAATGATATAAATGGAGTTATAGTATACATGGTCACAATGATGGGATTCAAATTAAGAAATGCTGAAGGGAGTTTTGACAATCATAATTTAACCAATTTTTTCTCACTTTCAACATGAAGAGACAATAAATCTCTATAATTTATATTAAAAAAAATCATTGACTTCAAAATGGTATGGATTTTGAAAGCTGGTTTCAAAAGTATAGGTCTCTCATGCCTTTAGCTCAGTCCCTTGATCAAGGCAGAGGCATGATTGCTTGAGTTTTAGAATTTTGACTGGATAAAGACCATGCTGTACAGTAAATACAGTGTTGATGCCCCACTATATTGTGAAGTAAAACATATAGCTCAAATAAATGAGCAATTTAAATGTCTGAAGCTTTTAAATAGCTGTTTAAATACTGTGAGTTTAATTAAAAAACTATTTTTTTCTCATTTTGACAGTCTGCATCGCATAACTTGGACAAGTAAAAGTATTTTTCCAGTCTATAACAGCAAATATGATGACGTATTTAGAAAACATTCTTTCTGAATATTTGGTCCCAGTACATACTGCAAGATGAGCATGAAGGTCACCTATTTAATGGCCCAGTAAATGAGGTAGGTAGCAGATCAACCATCCTTATTAAAATATTACTATGGTAGACAATGATTTTTATTTTATAGTCTGGCAAACCTTAAGCAATATAAGGTAAAATTCAGTTAAGCTACTTCTAAACTAGCTTTTTAAAAAGGATAGCTATTTTGAAAATCTTAACATTTTTAAACAATTTCTTTCAGTTTATTACTGTGCTCTAAAAATTGCTTAAACAGTGCAAAATATAGTTTAGTTGAAAAATACAATGAGATTAACAGCATATCTTTTAATTTTTATATCATGGAAATAAGAAGAACTTGCTTTAATTTAAGTGATGTGGCGGTTATAAAATAGCTTATTCGCTTGGCATTACCATACTAATTTGTCTAATAGTCTTTTTCATTATCTGCTACAGCCATACACATTGCTATAAGAAGAAAGCCAGTAGCTGTTTGAATAGGTCAGATCCACACCTCTAGATCTATAGGACTCCAAAAGGGGTCAAATAATCAGTGAGCAGATGAAATTAAAATCAATACAGCCGAAAGGCCACAGTGGAGATGAATTAATTTGACTCCCTTCACAACTTTCCTTTGATAGTTCAAGAAGCATTTCAAGTCACTTATATTAATAGAAACTGGTTGAGTGAAAAGATGTTAATGATGATCCAGAGCTAATTAGCATAGCTATTTTCAGTCCATCTCCTACACAGAGAAAGGCCGAACATAGACACAGAATCATACTCTTTTTTTGATCAGTGATGGAAATGGGCAGAGGACAAAAGTATGTGTGTAACAGCTACACAGCGTTTAGTGACAAGCCTATACTCTATGATGAAAAACAAAAATAAACACAGATATTTATAATAATTTATTAAATAAGATTTACAAGGGAAAACTGAAGCAAAACTGGAACGATACGGTCACTGCCAAATATTAGTTGTTACTTCTTTTATAGAAGCCTGTTCTATTTCAGTCCTCTTGTGTTTTTCACATGAGCAAGTGTTTCTTTAGATCTCTGCCTCTCAAGCACACAGAGGCACACCGATGGTAAAAGTCATAGAAAACTGAGAAAAATTTTCATAAGAAACAAATATGGGATTACTTAGCTAAAGAATACACGAACCAGTATATTTGAGCCTACAATAAATTAAACCAAGCCTTTTAAATTGACAGTTCTTCATAGGTAGTTCACTACAGTAGATCAGTCTTCTAGATGGCGTCAGGAAGCAGTTTGGCTGTAAGTCACTCTTTTATGCTACTGAAGCTATTCTAAGTTCAGTTTCTCTTCACAGTTTACTGTGTAAGAAACTCTGTTTTTATACGCTTCAAATCCATAGTTGCTCAAATCTAGAAACCTTGACACAAGAAACACGATTTGGAACCACAGCCATTCATAGCCATGAAAAACCTATACCTGTGTGTGTTCCAATTCAAGCATGCAATTGAATTGCTTCAAACAAAACAAATCCTGATGCATCTTTTAGTGCAGCTTATTGCAAGTATTGCATCTGTTCACCTTGCCTACAAGTCTGACTATTACAAGAAGTATACATTACCGTGTAATTAAGCAGCAGTCATGAATGATGCTGTCCTCTACAAATATGCCACTCTCTTCATCTGTTTCCATCAGACGACCAGCATGGTACCAATGTACTTGGGTGGTATTGTCAACGTATGTTGCAGTACACTGAAATGGCAAGCGGTCTCCATGAAAAACCACTTGTCTTTGTGATGGGATCAGCTCAAAAAGAGGAAGTTCCAGAGGCCCAGCTGCAGGGAAAACAAAACACAAAAAAAAAAGGAAAAAAAAACCTCACAATTAATTCCTCTCACGAACATTGTGATGTGAACTACTTGTATAAAATTCTAGCTTCCCAGATCTTAACATTAAAACACTAATACAAAAGATGCCCTCACACTACCCACTTAAGGCTGATCATGTTGTGAATTCTAGAGATCACATTTCTTTCATTGGTGTGAGCCCAGATTATTAGAATATCTACAGAAGATGGTTTTCACAGAATAGTTCACAGTACCAGCAAGGTTGGAAGGGATCTCTTGGAATGCTGCAAGTCCAGCCTCCTATTCTAAGCAGGATGCTCTACTACAGAAAAAAAATCAGTCTTCCAAGTAAAGAAAAAATACAGCTATTAACGTACATTTAACAGTAAGACAACTTCGCTGTCAGTGGACGAAATTCCCACTGTGCTCCAGAACAAAATTTACTCAGTCTACAGAGCCTAAAGTATCTCATATCCTTGGGATTTGGAGAAAAACAAGGCTAAAAACAAAAGTTTAACTTTTCCCTGAAGTTCCACTATCCCTATGACTTCTCATTTCCCTGTCCCTGCTTCCTTTTGCCTCTTCAATAAGTTGTCTTTACTCTCCAGACCTTTACTCAACATTACATGTTTATCTAAATAGCTCTTTCTAATTTTTAATAGTGAAGTACATTTCACCATCTTTATTTTATGAATTTTATCTCTCCTGTGATTCCCTAAGAAACACCCTAATGATAAGAATATTGTATTTCCTATTCTAAGCAGAATTTTACAAAAAACAGCTGTCATCATCATAAACCCAAATGCCTAAACACAATTAAAAAAAAATAGTGTTGTAAATTTGGAAGACATAAGCATTTTCAGGAATGCTGAAAGTCTGCTAATTTCATAGATTTGACAGTGATGGAAAGCTATATCTGTCAATCCTACAGTCTCTGTAGAGACTGAATCTCTAGACAGTATTCGTTTTCTTCCATTTTCACTTGTGGATCCTGAAACTACCTTAAAACAATTTCTGTAAAATATTTTCTACAGATTGTGAGATTAATATTATTTCTTTAAATTGGTAGCAGAGCATTGAAAAGGAGTATTTTAGGAAAGGTAATTGAAATAGAGGCTCTGTGCCTAAAGAAAGAAGATCATCTTTCACACGATAATAAGGAATAAAGGAAAACCTCGTTTTCTTTTTTCTGATATAGTCTGCTTAGGCAGGACAAGAAAATTACTGCCTCTGATACTTTGTTATCATCACACAAAATTCTAACAGCAATAAAAATACTCACATATGTGATTGATGTGATGAACACACTACCATGAATATGTTGCACAATTTCTAAAATAAAGCCTTTTCACCTCTGCCTACAAAGCCAAAACAATTGACTGAGCCTGGGTCACTGCACAACTTCACTACTCAATCTCATCTTAGACACAATGGCTACAGTCTTGCTTCCTGGAAATCCTATCTTGATGAGGAAAGAGAACTTTTAACCTAGAGCTGCTTCTCCCTTATTTTTCTTCTGTTTTCATTTAAAGGCCTCTCATCATTAATATCTATCCAGCCTACAGGGTTGTCAGTTGAAAGGTCACTTTTCCACATTTGCACCACTAGTAACTACCTCAAACACCTAGTCTTCTTACAAGTATTTTAAATTTTTTTTTCCATTTCATTGCTCATCATTTTATCTTCCTTAAACTTTCTCCTCAGAATCCTTTATTGCCTGTAATAAATACAGATGAACTTAACCATGCCTAACCAGATTGCAAGCCATAATCACTGGTCCTACAATTGCTAAAATCTGTGGACAACCAGCAGTGTTTGTTCTTCTCCTTACTCAGCGTCCCACCCTAACATGCTTCTTTATATCGTTCAGTTGTCGTCTTTGGAACACTTAGATTGTGAGCAGCTGCATTTATAAACCTAGCTTTGGGCCCTCAATACTACTGGGGAATTTAAATGTTAAATAGTATATTCATCACCTGCTTTGAATAAACAGTGAGAGGGATCACTTCTACCTTTTTATAGAATTAAGAATGCTGGCCAGCATAATACGCAGGATTTGTACATGAGTGAATATGTGATACTGCTGTCCGGGAGAAGCACACAGAGGATTAAGAGGCTTGCTACTATCTACTGAAATGTTGTAACTCTGCTGTGACTATAAAGGGCAGGCTTCAGAAATCCCTCCTTACTTGTGTATACATCATGTAGTTTATCTTCTGATTGCACCTATTTTTTGTGAACATAGATACATTACTAAAAACTCCTTGAAACATATCTAGTATTTTTATATGATCTTTGGCTTCTAACTAAAAGAAGAGAAAGTAAACCAGATTAATACTTCCTTCATAACAGCTGCGTGCTTGGTTTCAGTCATTTACATTAAAGGTTTTACTGGAAGATGGAGAGAATTTCTCTCTCCAAAAGGCTGCAATCTTTGTGTTGCATTATGACATAATTTATGGAATATAAGGAAAAGTTACGGTGTGGAATTTAGCCATAAATTAGCTGAATTATTATGAAAATAGAGTCCAGAAAAATTAAACACAATAGAAATGCATACTACTCACAGAAATAAAATTCTTCTCATGAATACAGCTATTTTTAACTGAGGATATTGTATCTTGTCAAATGGTTTTGGTCATGCAGTAAGTGACACATTGTGTCATGAGGCTATGAAGTAGTAACAGTGTGAACTATAGCATCAGTATTTCTTAAGTCAAGCTAAATAACTTGCCTGGCATATGGATGTAGTGTAACACTATCACTTTGAATTTATCTCTGCCTTTATAGCTGGTCTTTAACGCTCTCCCGTTACCGCTTCTGTTGCTCAGCCTTGGGAATCACCAAACCCAGAAATGGGTTTTGTCATCTAATGATTAGAAGTAAATGAAACCTTTTTTTTTTTTTTTTACTGCAGCATATCAAAAAAGGAGAAAATGATCCTTTGACAGACATCAGTCATATCAACAACCTACTAATTTACTTTTTATTTGCAAATCCTTCTAAGTGCTAACAAAGATGCAAAGTGAATGAAACATACCTTTGGTTTACCATTAGGCTAGGATATCCTTCTGACCAGCCGAACCCTTTCACAATGTATGTATATGGTTTGGCCAAATTGACAAATAATGCTGTGAACTCATTTTCAAAGTGAAACTAGTAAAATTTCCATGGATTAGGACATTTGCAGACCATGGAAGGTATGCTTAAGTACTTCTGCAAAACATCTGCTTTTAATCTCTGTGATGTCTACAAAAAAATGATTACCAGAGCTAATCTGCAGCTGTTTCCCAGGGATAATCATGATTTAAATGACTGAGGCTGATTCTGCAACTATTACTCAAGCAAAAGTTACAGTTGACTTCAGTGACATAGCTCACAGATATAAGGATTAATTGCGTCAGTAAGAGTTTCAGGATTAGGGCCAATACCGTTTATACAGAATGGCTACAAAATGATTGTATATTTCCATCAGCATCATCTGGAAATACTTATTTTAAATCCATAATCCAACAATCATTCAAATTCAGAATAAAAATAAAAGTATTTACCAATGCTGTATACATGTTCTCAAGCTTGACTTTGAGAATAAAGCAAGAAGTAAGAAAGGCAGAAATCCTGAAAGTATTTGGAATGATTTTGGCATTGATCTGACAGCACTTGAAATATAACAGCTCTGGCAATCATATCTCTAACACAAGAGAAATTGTCTCTTTGATTATGTGATTACTAAAGGCCAAATAAATATATATATTCTCTGATGCTCATATGTATATAATTGTATGTGTCTACGGCAGACTGAACAGTTTTACAAGATTAAAAATAATCTACAGTTTACTGTTGTATCTTGGGAGAGGAGGGACTAACTTAGGCAGATTTTATGTATTTAATTTTTACACGTGAAAAATATTCCGAGATTCTCCTTCCAAGACAATCGACTCTGCTGTCCTCAAGTTTGGAGTCAGCACTACCATCTGCAACTGAGAGGTGTGACTCTCCTATAGGCACTTAGATCAAGAGCTGCTGGAGTGTTTTACAGTCTTTACTTGTCTTGTCTTTCTAGTCAGCACTAAACCATGATTGCAGCAGAGCACCACAGGAATCACTGATTGCAGCATGAATCTAAAGGTCTAACACACCATTACAGTAATTACATCTTTTCCTTTATCTTTCACTTCTCAGCAGAAAAGGGTTTTGTTGACTGTAGGCCAGATTCTTTATGCTATCCAGTTTTGTATTTCAGATTAGCTCTAGACTAGAATACTAAGGACATATAGAGGAGGAATCAGGTTACACAAATACCACTGAATTAGAATATCACTTACAAGTCCTTCTCACAGGAAGTATATCCATGCACATTTTAATGCATGCGATGCCCCAAGATGTATATAAAGTTGAAAAAGAAAAGCGAAATTATTTTAATAACCATTAACTAAAACAGAAAAACAGCAAAGTGCACTGAAGGTCTAAGGAAATGTTCCAATGTGTATGCCCTTAATACCTTTATAAAACAATTTCTCTTACACACACATTAAATACTTTTTGCCTTTTTCCTTACAATTCAGTTCGTGAGATTTTAAAAATATCTCAATTTTCCTTCTAATTTTGGCCTTCTTTTTTGTTTACTGTTTTAAAAGATGCAAAGGAGAAGAATGTGAAGGAAATACTGCTGTCACTGGACATATATGGAATACAAGTGTTTGTAAACATACAATGCATTTCTAACCTGTATGTTCGTTAGTTTTTAAATATAATATGATCCCATTTAGAATGCATACACTTACAAATGGACATTACTGTCTTTTGGGTGAATGATCAAAAGCAAATGTATAAGCACAAAAGCTGGCCCATGCAATAGAATTGTCTAAAAACTACAGAAATTTGGCTAGTCATTGGCCAACATGACCAGTACAAGGTGCTGGAGACAAGATCAGGAAAAACAAACTACATCCTACCTCCAGCCACGTTTCTTGCATTTTCTCCTGCACAACCTCTAACCTGGGCAGCACAACTCTCTACAGCTAAATAGCTACTAAGTGCATAATTCTGGTTACTACGCATTCCGCTGTTCAGTTTACCATAGACACAGTTTTCTGCTATACGTTTTCCGGCCCTCATTAACTGGTTTTGTTTGATATTGGCAGCTTTTTCACAGTCAGAAACAAGAAAATCCACAGGTTTCTCCAAGTTGTCCACACAAGTGCAGTATTACAGTGCTCATGTCTCAGGATACACCATTGACTTCTGCCTCTCTCTTGGCAGAAAATTCCGTTTGCTACAGTGCACCACGAGCTTTAGGGACAGAAAAAAGCCAGAGGTTGGCATTTTGCTTCTTGCTAATCACTTGATTTATTGTATTGCCAATGGGCTTTTTATTTGAACTGAATGTGCCTACAGAGTGCGGCACATCCTGCTGACAAAAGTGTGACTTAGAGCTCTAATATTTGCATACAATCTCAGTGGGAAAGAGATGTGCATGGAAAGCACAGTAGGGGAAGCTGGAAGTAAGGACAAAGTAAAGGAACTGGTCCAATACAAAGGACGGATGAAAATGAGGAAAAACAAACTGAAAAACATTAGTTAAAAATTTGAATTGCTGACACAGCAAATTATATATGTTGATATTTACTGAATGGAACTGAAGAAAAGAGGGAGATCTGAATTGCTCTGAAGGCCAGTTCTGCCAAGAAGGGGAGGTGCCAGTACACCAATGCCAAGTTCCTTATTGCAGAATTTGCTGACAATTACAAAAGGTTTGGTGTGGATGGTCTCAGACAGTGCAATATGCCAAGGAAGTCAAGAATGAATACAGAACTAGAGCCAAACTTCAGTTTTAATAAAAGCTTTGCCTGGCTCCAATTTTAACATATTATCAAGAAAATACAGCTGTCAACATGTATTAGACACATCAAAATAAGACAAGTCTTTTGGGCTTGGGACAAGAGGCTTTGTACCATATTCATTTACCACTCACTCTAGAAAATGTAGAGCTTCTGTTTGTGTAATAGTTTCTTATTTCCACCAACTCCATAATGCTGGCAGGGCAAGGCATATTCCACACCATTTGTACCAGTCGCTTTCACCCTCATAAATGCTTTTCAGACAGAAACATAAAGTAGATGTATTTTTTTGCAGCATCTCATAATTAAATCACAGGTTTATGTTTGTTTTGTAATGTTAAGTGCTACACTGAAATGGTAGCTACTAACCAAAGAGCAAGACTTCAGACATGTATACTGTTTTACTTTAAATCACAAATTTTGTATTACATTTTACTCCTGCAAACTTCTGTAAAGCCATCAAAGCTGAGAAAAAGAGAAAGGGTGCACGTCTCATGAGCAGGCACAGCAGAGTCACTGGACTGAGGCACTGATAAGAATGTAGATGCAGGGATCTGAACAGAAGTAGCAATCCCAGGATTTATCCTGGTACAGCAAGTCCAGGCTGTCACAGTTCACTGCTGCTGGTGCTTCAGCTATCTAGGTTAGCTAACTTCATAAATACACTCCATATCTACAAAACAGAAGATTAAAGTCAGTGCAGTTATGCCAAGAAGAGCTACAATCATAGCTTTGGATGACAGCCTCACTGAGAAGCGCTTGGATTCTGTAACTTCTCAGACTTATTTAAACAAAATAAGCTACACCTGTGCAGAAACTGTGGAAAGCTGAGCTGAAAAAAGTACAATTCAAATCTAGTCACTTTTAGCAAATCCAACTCATACAGATTTCAGTCAGCACTCAGCAAGTGGGTGACAAGTCCAGCCATGAGAAAGTTATTTAACTTGTCTTTCTCTACAGCAGTTTCCCCCAGATTTATAAGCCTCTGTGAAAATAAATTATCAGTTTTCCACTGGGTCTAGGCACTGATGAATGTTGTGTCCATTACAACCATTTTAAGCGAAAGAGCAGTGGACAAACACTTTCTTTTTTACTGATGATGGCAGTGATTTACTTGGTAGGAAAGTAGGGGTAGAGAAATACAGAGGCAGTAGGTTTCACTTAATAACATTTAACATGAATGCCAGATATCATAACATTAATTTGTAAAATGGCAATAGCTACTTGAAAAATTTCCACAACAGGAAATTCAAGGTTTCATTCCAATTAATCAATTAACCAAAATATTATCTGCATGCAGGCAGAATAAAGCCCATGTCCTGCATTGGCATACCTAGCAGAAATTCAAAAGAAAGGGTAAAAAGACTTTTTATCACTGATTTATTCCTCATCAAATAAAACTGCTAACACTTTTCAATTCCTTATTTTTAAATTGTCCCAGAAGGCTGCTTTAGAATCTGGGGAGCATTTGATTATTTGCCACACCCCAAAACTTGAAGACAGTGACATATGAACAGCAACGATATTGGAAGATTCATCAACACAAATTCCTTCACTGGCAAGAGTCAGGAGCCATTGCTAGAAAGCTAATCTTGATTACTCGGATTATCCTTCTGCAAGCAAGCTGCCAGCCTCATGGCTATGCACACTCATTAAAGCTTGCAGTTAATGAAAATGGCTGAGCAGTGGCAAGGACAAAGCACCTAGCTCTACAAAATATGTTGTATGCTTTACCTATCTGGGAAGTGCAGTGGTGGCACTCATCTTTCCAAACCTTAAGCACCACTAGTCACCTTCTTTTTATTTCCATGACCTTATTACACACTCAGACCAAAGAAGTATGGCAGCAGGAAGGTCCCAAGAGTGGCAGAGATTGCTCCTAATTGCTCAGAGTCCAGCAGGTTGCACGAGTACCCATCTATGCTGCAAGAATGCCACGTGAAAAGGAAATGTGAAAGCCATAAAAGATGCTGAACAAGTGCCAGTTCTGTTGAAGTAAACACTTGTCCCGGTCATTCTATAAGATTTCAGGGGTGAAAAGTTCTGTTGAACTATATTTTCATGTGTGAGCACAGATGCAAGAAAATGTGTAGTAGTAGAACATCCTTTAAGTTTCTCAAATTATCATTTTAATAATCGTTATTTTATGTTTGTAAGTTTTAAATGTCATTTATTTTGTGCCCCCAACCTTGTAGCAGTGTTCTAAATTACCACCAAATAAATTAGATAATAATGTTTAATATCACATGTAGGGCACCGTATTCCTTTTTTTTTCCCCAGTTTGAGACTGATCATATTAGGATGAGCAGTCTAGAATTTGGAGCCAAAAGACCATTGTTTGTTTCATACTACCAAATGGTTATCTATTGGAAGCTTTGATATTTAAAATGCACCACTCAGCTCTGACAGAAAATTAATCTACCACACCCATCTTTGAAAGATTAAAAATGTACAATTACATCATTTGATTTATAGATATTCTCCTATTATCCATATTTTGTTATTAAAGAAAATCCTGAATTGCTAACATTGTAAAATAGAAACAATTGCAAGAGGATTTAACTACAGCTAATTGTATCACTATCCACATCTTGAAAACCTGATCCTGTGAAAGGTTACTAATGGGAATATTCCTATTTCTATATAATTAAACCTATTCATATGATTAGGCACTCCCTGCAGAATTGGAGTTGAAGTCTTGATCCCACATATTCTTGAAGACAATGATGCTCCACATGAATGCAGCAGGCTATCTGTAGGCTGCCAAGAAACTGCAGGACTGGAATCTAAACCTGGATAATTAATCCATCATTCTTTGTACTTGAGATTTTGAGTTTAGTCGGTTGCTACATACTGAAAAAACCCCCGCAGTTCAATATTTGCATTGTGTTAATGAAGTAAGAATGACTTGTAAATGAAGAAAGAAATGGTTGAAACAATAACCTCAAGCCTATTCCTAAGTTTAAGTAAATAACACGAGACCAAAAAAACGTTGTGTATACTACAAGAAAAATAAATGAAGAAAAAAATGTTCCTTGTTCACTTTGAGCCAGTATTTGTTATTGCAATATACTTCATGCGGGAAAGAAAACTTTCAATAATAACCTATGTGCAGATGTATACAATTATCATTTTAAGAGTCAAAAGGCAATGCAGATAATTTATTTTTTGTCACCATACGAAAAAAGCAAATTCAAATCTCATTTCTAACCCAATATCCCTAGCACGAAATATCTGACAGCATTCTTCAAAGCTGATGCAGAATGAAGCTGAATGCATTCAGTTGATTCCAGGCCTAAATTTAATTGTTGAAAAAGTCTCCTTTCAAAGACTGAATTTCCTAATATCCATCAATTTTTTTTCCCTTTTTGGACATTTTAAAAGAACATATTTCTTTCAAAGTTCTTACTATTGCACAGTGGAAACTTACACTGCTAGGGATGAAGGAAAAATGATGTGCAAGCACATCACATAAAATTATAAGGGCATTTCAACATATCTAGCATCGAAAACTTTGCTCATCCTCCATCTGAGGAAACTGAGAAAGTAGTTAAAGTCACCCTGTATTTTAAGAATGTAGATCAAGAATAAAAAAGGTGCTTCAGAAAACAAAAGTACTTTAACACAGGAGGTAGAGAAAAGAAAATGCTCTCTTTTTCCACAGTGGTATTACTGTAATTGATTTAAAATGTCTTGAATGTTCTGAATTTTTGTGGTATTTTAGGTAAGATTGCAAAAAAAATTACTTATGAAAATAGACCGGGGAGCTCCATGTGGCCTGAGAGAAATATGCCTTAACGTTCTGCTCATATTTAAGCATGAGAAACACAGATTAGAAAACGTGATTAGTCAAGAAATGATGAAATTACTTCATACCTTTGCATGTAAGAAATTAAATCTTAAAATGGTCACGAAATCTCTATTAATACAAGTAGAAAGACTGCATAAAGAATATAAATGTGTTCTTTTTTTTTTTGCATTGCACCAGTTTCAGTGTGAACAGGTACGGAGCTTCAGAGCAGGAAGTGATTACGTTTTAACCTGACTCTGCTCCTTTGGAGGATGAATACTCTGATTCTCAGTGAAGTGAGGCAAACTACAAATGACAAGGTGCTGGTTAAGTACAAACAATCCCCTAACAACATCCCCTCCCTATCAATATATTATGTACATTTTCTCTGAAATATTTAATGAATTGCGTTGCACAATACAGAAGCCAGAAAAGGATCTATCCCTTTGAGTTGTATCCCTCCCTTAGAAGTACCCCTCCTAAGTAGGGAGTCTCTTATACAAAAAAAAGTGCATTTCAGTAAGATTTTATGAGTCACAACTTGCTAATTTCACTCATGAGCTAACACTTTAAACTAAGGTAGTTTACAGGATTTGGAGACTGAGTAATAATTCAAACACTGTTGAACACTCACAACTTGTAGCTATTATCTTCCATTGTTTCTCACTTCTATTTTCATAGAATCACAGAATCATAGAATGCTTTGCGTTGGAAGGGACCTTTAGAGGTCATCTAGCCCAACCCCCCTGCAGTGAGCAGGGACATCTTCAACTAGACAAGGTTGCTCAGAGCCCCATCCAATCTGACCTTGAATGTTTCTAGGGATGGGGCATCTACCACCTCTCTGGGGAATCTGTTCCAGTGTTTCGCCACCCTCACTGTAAAAAAATTTCTTCCTTACATCCAGTCTAAATCTACCGTCCCTTAGTTTAAAACCATTACTCTTTGTCCTGTCACAACAGGCCTTGCTAAAAAGATTGTCCCCATGTTTCGTATAAGCTCCCTTTAAGCACTGAAAGGCCACAACAAGGTCTCCCCACAGCCTCCTCTTCTCCAGGCTAAACAACCCCAACTCAGTAGGATGGATTTTTATTCTTCTTTAGTGTTAACAGCCCCCTAAGGCATGCCAGAAACCTAATCATACAGATCTTATACAGATAAAACTCCAGCTCTGTATTTTGAGTACTCATTCCCTGTCACCCATAGTAAAAGTCCTGACTATTAAAGCTATGAGTAAACTATGAACCAACCCAAACAATTTGTTGCTACAAGTTTGATGTAAACAGTTACAATTCTATTCATCACACCCAAAGGGTGCACTGCCCATGATTAGAATACACATTTTCTCATAATCCACACTTCCAAAATTACGTACTGTAACCCCTCTAAGCCAGGTGAAACACACTGCAGTTGATTTTCATGTGCATGGAGCACCCAGAGCAAAAGCAGAACTCAAAAACAGTTTCTGGATACTCACAGCCTCTGAAAAACAGGTTCCTGAGCCTAGGGATGCCACCCTACCCCCATCAAGGTACATGAAACACCACTTAAAAACAGATGCTATCTCAGTCATGTTAATACAAGGAAGGAAAATGACTCAGCTGTGATATTTTCTTTGCCATTAGTCTGCGCTTTGCCAGTTCTATTCCCACCATATTTTCCCCTAAGACTGCATCTTAAAATGAACGTATCTAACATTTGAGTTTATATCTGTTTCCTTACTCTGGAAGTATCTTGACTGAGGATGGTATATGAAGAACATCCATTAATACCAGCTTTGCTAATTGTCTCCGTTTGCCCTTGTTGGTTGTAATTATTGAAATGACACAGGTTTTTCAGTGATGTGCACAATACAGGTGAATAAATAATACTGTATCTTAGAACTTCTTTTTGCTCTTGTCCTACAATCCTGTGTTGAAGCGGTTCAACATGCAAGGAGATTTTCTCACATTCAGTGCAACCCAGGAAAGACAGAAGTGGGAAACTAAGGCAAATTTGGGACAGAAGCAAAATAAAGACACAAGCAACTGACACATTTCTTCCAAGGAAAAGACTTGTATAGATTTTCCATCATAGAAAGAGGGTAAACATAGTTTTGGGGGACTATATTTAGCCCGATCCTCATGAAAGGATGCAAAGGGCTAGAATGAGGTCTACTAACACAGCCTGAGAGCCATCCAAGACTGCATTAAACTCTAAGCAAAAAAGATATTTTTAATATCTTTTTATATTTTCTTATATTTGAAGCAATTTTTTTTTTAATTAGAAAAAGGTGATGCCATGGCCCCAAGTATTTTTTTATAAACATCTGTAAAGAAAACACACATGCAAAAAGCAATACCTTAATTTGTAGGAGATCTGCATGAGAAACAGCATTCTGTCTCAGGAGAATTAGATAATTTTCTTTGTGGTGGAAATTAATAAATAATTATGTCTAAAGCACTGTACAATTATTTTTATACTTTGACCTTTGCAATATTTTTTGTATAATTTAGTAAATATTTACACCATTTTCAGCCAAATCATTTATCTAAAGATTACTGATATTATGTCAACTACTTCCTAAACTTTAAATAAAATCTAGCTGGGGCACACAAGAAAGTCAGCACTTTTCCAAACACCTGTTTTGATGAGTCAACATTTTCTAACAGAAAAAGGCTTCATAAGAGTTATATGTCTACTGTAATTTGCAAAACAAATGAACTTTTACTACATAGAGCTGTTAGTTCAATAGCATCAATATAGCTCTGAGACCGAGAAACTAAATTCTAATATCTCATTCATTAGTGCAAACACTCCAAACCCAGGTTTAAGAGCAATCTTTTGTAACCCCCTTAAGACAAAAAACTCATACAGGTCTTTCCCGAGTGAAGAATTTGGCCTACAGAATCCCTCTTCTGCTGATGACATGCACAAGAGAAAATCATAGACCGCTTTCAGACCTCAGGTGGAATTTATAGCATTGGTATTCAGGAAAATGTAATTTTCCTCCTGTAAATTGAGAAATTTTTCTTTAGAGTCATGGAGAAACAGTAACAAGGCACTGCATGAAGCCAATATCACAATAATTTTCAGAAAAATACTCTGTCCATACTGTTATGAATTCATTACAGTCCCTCACAATTAAGGCAGAATCATCAAGCTGCTTTTCAGCCTTATTTCCAACACTGTCAAAAATTGCTTTCTAGTTGAACATTTCTGAGTTGGAGCTTTTTTGTAAAGAAGATTTAAGTAGCTTTTATAAGCTGTTAATGAACTATGCAAGCAGAATCCTGTGAATTCCAAAACTGTGCAGTTACTTAAATTAACTCTTATAAAAATCCTCAAAGCAGATTTTTAACTGTTTTCAATGGATGACTTCTTTGGCTGTCTTATCAGATGTATGAGAAAAACTTGCCAGAAAAATTTGAAAGATGATTTCTTCTCCCATCAAAACACAAAATAAATCTAAAGAGTTTGTGGCAAACTGCCCCTTGTAGCTATTCAGAATTTTTTTTACTGTCTTATTTCCTTTTCACTTACTTTGACTTTTTGGTTCATTCCCTAACTCGCCTGCAAAGATCTTTGCCATTTCCCTTCTATTTTTATTTTTTCTCTTCCATTCTTCTGTTCTCTGCTTATCTTGTGACTGTGATACCTCATGACCTCTTCTAGCATGTAGAAGGAAGATCAGTAACTATAAATATAAATGTCTGACAGCATGGGAGATGTTCACATGCAGGAGTTTTTAATTTTTAAACAACTTCTTAATATTTTCTTTAAGACACATTTCATTTAATTAGATCTATGCATATTTCAACACATATTATTCTTAAAACCTTCTCAACAGTTGTTATTATTTTGGTCCCAGACAGCCTTCTATTATTAGTTACTGAAAATGAAATTGCTAAATGTTGTGGGCACCATAAGCTGCCCAACAGATATTATGAGCACTGTGAAGTACCTGGCAGAAATCACAGAGCTGGTGGAAGGCTCAGCAAATATAATCACTGTGAAGCTCTCTGTGGATATTAAAAGCAGTGTCTAGCTATTGGCAGTCATCACAAACCTTGACAAGTGTTCTATGGACATTATAAATAGCAGTGAGAACTAGATGGCCCTTATAAATTCTGTATCAGAGGTGTGGTAAGCAGTCCTATTAGGAATTTAAGTACAAAATTCTGAGAAATTGCTTTCATTTTCTTGCTAAAATTCACAGGCTCATATTCATTGGTAACCGAGAAATACCAATTAACAGTCCTTAATCGATCCTTCTGATCATTCCAGCATTTTCAGAAAGGGCACTTTTCCTGCTGGGAAATGGATCTTGATGAAGATGCCCATTTTGACTCTCTATAAAATGCTAGCTTGATATTTGAGAAGTATTTCTGATTATCAGTAGTTCAATAGTACAGACTACTGGAAACTTCCCTGCCTTTTGCTCACAAGAGCTCATTCCTTATTTGCCTCCAGACAGGTATCTGTGTTTCCTTAACAATTCAGTCGATGGAACATCTATGGCTGGTATTCACATCCTTTCACATCTCTCCCAACTTGTAAATATTTGTATTTGCTGTTGTTTTTAAAACCAATTTTTTTGTTCTGATTCCAGTCAACCCGGATCCCTCTTCTGCTATAAATGTGTTAGCAACACACATCATTCCTCTCATGGTTATTAGGATAAAAGTGTTACTTCCCTTTTGTTTCGTAAGGCATTAGCAAAATCACCATCCAGGCAATTTTCTGTCATTCAAGAAATCAAAGATTCAAAGATTCTGTGATTAATGAAGTATGTGTGAAATTATACTTCTGATTATGGAACCCACCAGCATAATCTTAGGCAAAGACTTTTTTTCTCTGCAGTTCATGATACTTTTAGAATATCTAGGTTTGTCTGTTATTGCTAGGCAGTGTTCAGTGTGAGAGAAATTTTCTTTACTCATTCATATTTCTTTTGTTTCCTTCCTCACACCATATCTATCATGTTTGCTATGGTGGAAAATCTTTTTCAAAAAGTGATTTACTTACAGATCTTCAAATACAGAATTTGCCTAACTGAAGCTTACTGTAAAAATTCTATTCATCCCCAGGACGCAGTGCTAAAATGCACAGTTACATGTTTATAAAAATGAATACAAGAATGAAATCTGACATTTATGCCACACTGTCAGAGATATAACTTGAAAGGAACATTCTGTAAAATCCTGTAGAAATGCTCAGCTTCCTGTAGCATACAATGTAGAGCTACCATCATGAGTTAATGTTTTAAATCATAATCACGTTACCTAATATATAGTCAGGACAGTGGTGTTCTTGCAATATATTTATATGTATTATTTTGTATGAAATAAGAAACTTGTATTTTTTTCCATTCTCTTTCAATATTAGTTGTATTTTCTGTGCCATATGCCTGAACTTATCATGCCTATAAGCAAGTCAGATTTATTAACCCTTTTATTTTTTTTTTGCATAAATTTCTGTTTTTTAATATTTTCTCTGGATTCCACTTTAATTTGTAATGTTAAATGAGAGTACAGCTCACCACATATCAGCTGGTTTTCCTTCAGGTTACGAAATGACAGTCCTTGTAAAGCACTGGGGTAAGCACAAATTGTTTCCTCCGCTATTCGAACGGAAGCATTTCTGGCCCACTGCAAGACCCATTTTAGATTACAGTCACAAATGAGTGAATCAGTGTTGAAATGTCTAGAAAGGCAAAGACAGACCACAATTGGTACACATGCAATTTTCATAAACATACTTTTTTCTATTAGATTCAAATTATCTAACTTCAAAGAGAACTAATTCTAGATAGATGCATAACTATGGATGTATAATTATAGATGTATAATTATAAAGATATCCTGAGACAACTAACACACATTGTCCCACTGCTAACGACTTCCAAGACATTATGCCAAAATCCTGGTTTGGTTGCAGAACAGCATCACTGTCTACTGTATTAAATCTGACTATGTGCTTCTGCAGAAAGTCATACTATAACATGCTTTCACTTACTAAAAACTCTTTAAGTAGAAACTTGACCATGGAAGCATCTAGTATACATTTTTAAATCTGAGAGAGGTACCTTTATTATAAATAACGAGCAATTGTTACTATAGTTGCAGGAAAAATGTTTAACATTAGCGGTTTTATGTATTCAGTATTATTACATGATGTAATGCATGAAAACATGGAAAGGTATAAGATCATACAGCAAAAAAACCCAGGGATGCTAGTCAGGATGGCTAAACCAGGCTAGTCAGCAATGAGGTCAAGTTGCCAGCACTGTCCATTGCCCTGGGAGAGGTAGAAGGTGGCAGCTCATCAACAGTGATACAGACATTGATAACAAAATACTGCATGTTTTACATTTGGAATGCATTGCTAGAAACAATCCCATCTGAATGCATATTCAGCTCTGTTACATTTATTCTAATGCCTTTCTCAAATACTTCAGACTTCCGAACATAAGGATTCATACTTACAGTGCTTTCAGAGCTAGCAGCTCAGAAAAAAGTCCATTCATGAGACTTGAAAAAATATTCCCTGACAAATTCCTAGAAAACAGCAATTTACAGTCAATACTAACAAAAACAAGAAGAAAACAAAATTGTTATAGAGTCTAATTTTCCCAGTGCTAATTAAGAAATTCTGCTTTCTTGACAACAGTAAAAACATATTTAAATTTGTACATTGCTTTTATCGTAAATGACAGCAATATTCAAATCAAATCATACAGTTTTCTTTTATTTTCACAGCAGGTATACATACAATTCACTTGGTCTAATTAATAGGAATATTTCTACATATTTAATAGAATAGAATTCTAGAAGAGAATATTCTAGAATTTAAGTGAAAATATTCATACAATGATTAGTCAGTGAGACCTGTGTTGTATTTTTATAGTATATGTGTAATGCCACTTCAAGGTAAAGAAATAAAAAGAGTGTCCTAATTTAGTAACGCTCAGAAGAATTCAAGCAATTCCTTAGAACAGTAATGAGCTTTCAATGTAACTACACAAATTGTTTTATTACAAAGTACTCTAAACAAACTGATTTTTTCCATCCTTAAATTAAGGACATTTCCATTTTACTGTTTTACTATTTTTTGTCTTGATGTCAGAATGATTAAGCTGAATACTTGCATACAGATGCAATTTAATTTTCCCTAGTTCAACAGTATTGCTCTGCCAGTGTCTTAACAATATAAAAGGTAAATGCTTAATGTCAAGTACTACTATCTTTTTCTATACCAGTAAACGGAAAAATGAGTGCAGTATCTAAGATTAATGTTTCATACCGTATGAGTTACCTGCTTTTGAAATACTGATATGTGTTCCTTTCTATCCAGTGCCTGAAGCCTACGTCTGAATTCAAGGATGGCTACAAAATTTCAGCTATCAGTGAAATTTCAGATCTCTTCACTGGAGATTTATTATCGCATATAGAAAAAAAAACGACTAGTAAAGAAAATACTTTCATTACTTTTTCATTAAAAAGGATGCTTTTTATAATTATGGATTTTAATTCTTCTTTCTACAAACTAAAGAACGTATACTAAACTGAAGATACAAATTCAGATCAGGACCAATTTTCCACCAGTGAGGAATCTACCAAGCTGCAAAAGATCTGAGCCAGATTCATAAAATAAGGAAAACAAAAAACTCAAGAACCATGCTTTCTACAGAAACCTGAACAGATACATATGGATCAATTAATTCAAGAAAGAAGAGAGAGTATTGTTAATTTATAAATTACTTTAAAGAAAGCTATGGAGCATTCTTGAAATAACAACTAATCTTATTTTTATATACAATTTTTCACCACTGAAATAATAAAAAAAAGCTGAACTTTGAACACTTTAAATTTTCATGGTAGTTGAAAGCAAAATTCTACTAATACAGAAAAATAAACTGTCTCAGCAATGTTAAGTGAAATTATTTGTCATTATGTTGAGTAACGATGAGATGTGTTGATATAATTGAACTCATTATTAAGATTTTGTCTAACAGTGCAACTTTAATACAGTTACGATGCAAAGGTCTTGGGAGATGGAAGGTCTTTCAAGTATTCTTCAAGTGTGGGTATGTCTAAAGGTGGAAATGAATGTTTGCTTGTAGCTGCCTATTTCTGTATCCTTAATATTTCGGATTCATCAACAGGAACTAAAAATATTGAGCATTTCACAAAGACTCGGTTACCTCTTTACTTAAAATTACACGAATCTACTCATGTGCTTATTGGACATAAGCCCTGACAAGGCATATGCTGAAGCAGCTCAGTGAACTGGGACATTAAACAGACTACATCAAAAAGTGATAACCCTGACATTTACACTGAAGTAAACCAGAAGCGGTTCCACTAATATGAAAGCCGTTACAGTAGTACAAACCTTCTGACGGAGGACAATCGTGCAGAACTGAAGGACGGGGAAAGCAATCTGCCTAGCCTTGCCTGGATGGCAGCCAGTGGGCAGAAATATCAGGGGTATCTTTTCTCTGCCTCACCCCACCGCAGTATGACATTTCCGATCTGATGCAAATCCCCTCTTTTCCCTGAAATAGCTATCCAGGCTTCATACAACAACACAGAACGCCAAGTCTGAAGTTTGGTAATTCTGTTTGGATCAAAAGAAGGCCTTATGTCTGGTCAATATTTTAGGAAATGGGGAATAAGTCATTGCACAGCTGATGTAGCAGAGTTCAGCAGATGCATGGTAGCTACACGCCTGCCAGGGATGCCCATTCTGTATCTACTGAATCTATGTACTTTCCAAATGTTAATGACCTACACTATGTTAACCTAAAAATTCCTGACTGATGTTCCACTTACAGATTTTTGGTTTCTCTTCATCATGACAGAGAAGTATGTAACCCTTTTCTTCAGTGGTTTTGCTGGAATAATTGAGTTCCTGACAGTTCAAAAGTCAGCACAAAGCCAGCAAACCAATTTTTTTTATTCTTTTATTTCTTCTGGCAATGACCTGGTTTGAAGTTTCCATATTACCACCAATAATTAGCAAACTAGGATCATGTTCACAGTGCTGTATAGGTCATAAAGGAATACATTTCTATGCCCAAGAAACACGTAATTACAGTATATGCATCTTGAACAGTGGGAATAGCTTCTTCTCTAACAAAACTGTCAGAAATCTTCTTAGATCACCCCAATAACATACACATTTATGAGTTTGATATCTGCAGCACCCTGCAATTGCCTGCTTCTGTCAGTTCATGTCATTTATATTATATATTACAATATTGCCAAATGGATAGTGTTGTGAAATTCAGTCATTTCAGATGTCCTAAAAACCCACTCTAGCTTGATTTAAAAGGACATTTGTTCTAAAAACATCTGTATCACCTAGTTTGCAAACATTTCAAACAAATTAATGCACTCCAAATCTGATAGCACTTACTATGCCATTACCTTACTCCATTAAAAGAAACATGTGCTTTCTGTTTTAACAGAAGTAAAACATTTTAGTCTTATGTATAAGGTCCTACACTTATTTTTTCATCTACGAAATCTCTTGTGCTTTTACAGAAATTAATACAATACTTCTGCAAAAAGCTTTAATATAAATGACAAATGCCATAAAAATGTCAAAGGCAGTTATGTGTCTCAAAGGACCATTTTGAGGCAAAATATAGCTAGAAGAAGGAGTATATGAACATGAAGAATGCTTCACTTAACGATCAGTATTAAAAAGCAAAAGCTGAATGCATGGGTGACAGATTGATCTGTGCAAAAAGGCTGGGATAGGAGGGGTAAAAAATGACAACAGAAAAACAGACAGGGCAGGTTATGGTGCATGTTTCCTTGATGTTGCTAAAGTGGGGTCTGTTTGATTCCCTGTGTTCCTGGTTTTGTAGGTTATCTCTGGCACAAACAGAAGTGATTGGTTGCTTCAATGACAGCAGGAATTTATGGTATAATATTATCATAAATCTAACTGATGATGACGATTCAGAGGCAGGATGAAGAATAAATCAGATCTACTTTAATCAAACAATTAGAAGTAAGGAGAAAAAATCCTGTTTCAAACTTCCAAAAGGAAGATCCAGCAGTAGCTGCTTGCTGAAACAGGTTTAAGGCTACAACATTTCAGAACCTGAAGGGCTAACTTACAGGGGAATGAAATCTGGTATATCAGTACAGTGGCACCATCCCAGAATTCCACAGCTCTTGATATTTAGATTAAATATAAACAGAATTGATGTGGATGGCAGCTCCATTACCTAGCAGAAATATATTTGCATACATAATTCTGGAACAAAGCACTGAAACATGGTAACTGAGGGGCCAAAGGAGATTTGGAAGATTTGTTGCATTCTATTATGTCACTCCTATTTAGAATACATGCACCTCATCACAGAATAAACACAGTCAAAGGGCTATATATAAGCCAAAAAAAGTTAAGCTAATAATTTAGAAGGCATAATAAATCTTCTGTTATACTGTCGGAGGCACTGTCAGCTGCATCTGTCATATGATGTGAAAGCATTTTGAAATCATTTTCCAGAGCACAAATCATCAAATCCAAGAAGATGTAAAAATTAGATCAGTCTCAAAGAACATAATCGCAACTCACTGGCTGCAGCAATTTCAGGAGCTGTGTGAAATTTTAGATTTCATTAGTAACCTGAAATTCAGTTCCTATTCACTGAAATATCCTGACTGCAATCTGAATAAAAGTCGTCTTTTCTACATTATCAAGAATCTTGCAAATGCTTGTGGTTTCTGTACGTGTGCATGTTTTCAAAACAACACTACATGATACTACTAATTAATTTTTTCTTAATTCAAGAATCCCATAGGCAGTCCTGTTCTAAAACAGACTGCACAAAACCACCAGGCCCTTTGAAGAGTGTTTGCATTATCCCTGAAAGCTCCGACAGTTCTCATCCTTCATTTCAGTGAAGTGTTTAAACATACCTTCACCCTACTCAGTTTAGATATATGCATCACCTCATTTGATTAAACACCCTATGTCGTTTTGGGCCTAGGGCTTATTTTTCAACTCTAATTGTATTTTTTCAAACTGAATTAGACTTACAAGATTGAGTGAAACACACTGCGTTATTTTGTTTCACCTGGTATTTGTGCTTGTAAACAGTATCAGAAAACCTCAGCTCTGTACTTCACAGAAGGTGTGTTAAAAGATTTATGTCCTTTGCTCCTTCCAGTGGACTCATGGCTCTCCCTGCTGGTTTTAATAATAGCCTGCAAAGATCCTTGCATACTTCATCTGTGCTAAAGTAACACAGGAGAGCTCTAACTACCACAATCAACAACTGCATAAATCAGTGCATATGTATATACCTTTATATTGCTCCTTCAATAATCTAAACCACACTTCATGGCTCTGAAACCAGTTCCATGTTTAAGAACTTGTCATCTTTTCCTTGGTACAACTACATACACTGATGTTACACTAAGTAAATGCTTCTCCACAACCTTTTCAGGGAACAGCTTTCTCACACCCCTGAAATGACACCTAAACACAATTCAGAGGTGTCAGTAGCAACAGAAGCATGACTTACTGTTTTTTAAACATGTTTAAGAAGTTTGATTCTAGGAAGTTTGTATGAACTTCCAAGGGATTTTTTTCCCCCTGGAGATGTTAGAAAAGTACCAGGTAGCATTAGCTTGCAGTCAATGAACAAACACCAGTTCTTACACCAGATGAGATCCCAGCTCAAATAATTACTATCAGTTTTATGTCATTATAGGGATTTCTGAGATTGATGAACAAATGATACTGTGAAGCAGCAGGGAATAGGTCCTCTTGATTGAGATTATGGTTGTATTTCTTCACAAAATAATCACTGACCCAACAAGAGTAATGATACTCTTGACTTTGGTTTGCTAAGGAGGACAGTCCCTAGAAAAGAGAAAGTCCTAACTTTTGACATAGCAGTCAGGGATGGATTTACTGCAGATGAAATGGGAATTCAGACTTATCTATTACTATGCCTCTCATTTCCAAAGGACAGACTTCTGATATTAAAAAAACTAAATAAAGCAACTAGTGAAGAACTACTAAAATACAGGAACTGGAATGCAGGATAGTCCCATTTGTTAAGTCAATGGTAGAAAGAAATCCAAATAAGAAAAATAGAAGATAGACTAAATGGAGCAATAACCAAATCTTAAATCTTAAAAAACAAAATCAAGTTTTAAAAAGATCAAAGAAGTGGAGATACTATAATAAACACAAAAAGGTTATAAAAAAGACAGGAAGCATAGAATTACCAAAAATTCAGTTAAACTTTGGAAAGTCTACTAAAACAAGGTGCAAAAGACACTTTAACAATACTACTGTACTGTAAGTAAGAAATGAAGAAAGCGTAGATATTATATATAGCCTAAATATACCCCATTACTGCTATTTTCTGTTCTATTTAGTAAGCTTGGTTAATTGGATTATAAGTATTTATGGGAGAAGCATGTACTGAATTCTGGAAATGATCTTTCCGAAGCCCATCTACAGTACGATTACTGATCTGCAGAATTAGTTAAAATCCAAAAATTACCTGGGCAAATAGAGGCCTTCTAGGCTAATTCCACTCACATGAAAACACTAGTATAAATGTTGGTGGTTTTCTCCTGCTTATGTAGTGTCATGTTAGATGTATACTAAAACCCATAAATAATTTTCCTTGTCTAGAAAATTAGTGACTTTTAAATATGATTACATGATACATACTCAATAGATGCATATTGATTTTTTCCCTATTTCTGATTTACCTACTTTTTTTTCCATTTTCTTTCTTTTACAACTCACTCAGTTACTGCATCAAGTACAATGAGGCTAGACTAACAGGTCTACAGTTACCAGAATCATCATTTTTTCTACCAACTCATGGATATAACATCCATAAAAGCACGAAGAACCTGGCGTTAATAGCATTTATTGTAAGACACTGCAAGAAATGCACAGGACAGAAGGGAGGGGAGTGAGACATTACTGGTGTTCTGCAGAAACAGTCCTGTGACTGTATTTAGTGCTTTCGCTAATGACTCTAGCTCAGAAACGTAAGCATGTGAAAATGAAATCTCGTGATAGCAAAACCAAGGATTGGTCAATATTAAGAGAACTATCATACAAGAAGAGGTGAACATTCTTGAGTGTGAGAGGCCTAGTAATCTCATTAAATAGTATTATCCGAAGTAAAAAGTGTAACAAGACTGTCACTTGAGAATTACACTTAAGAAAGGTCTAATTCAAATATCTGCTATAAACTGGGGCCTCAGACAGAAAACAATACAGAAAGCCCTGTATCTACACCCACTTGGAAATGAAAGTTAGCCCCATCTTGAGGAAAAGGTAAATATTTACATAGGATACACAAAAAGACTAGATGCAAGAAAAGACAGTATAGAGGGAACCGGTGAGACTTTCTTTGGATCTATATGCTCAGAAAAGATTTGCCAACACTAGGACAGGTACACAGCTTACCAGAATAAGCAGCGATATGGCAAATCTCTTTTACCAAAGGAAACTGTAATAGTGTGGTTTGATCAGCATATTGTGCCCCTTTCCAACACGCTGGCATCAGTGAAGGATGTGGAGATATACTCCTGTTCTTCAGAGGAGAGGGATAGTACAGCCAAACACTGTCACAGAACAAATGTTGTATGCTCACTGTGAATGAATTTTACTATCACAAGACTGAAGTTCTGCATTTAACTTGTAATTAGCTTTTAAGACAAAGTCTGGAAGATTTACAAATGTAATTTTTAGACATATTTTCCTGAGAGAGCAGGGATTTGAACAGTTTCTATTGAGGTGTCTACCTCAATAGAACAGTTTCTACCTCAATAGAACAGTTTCTATTCTATATGTTCCTAGCATCCAGAAGCACCTTCCATTTAATAAGACGGCTTCACCTTTTTGAATTAAATATACCTCCTGTGGTAATCTGGCTATATAATCAGTCATGTTCACTGTGCACAACAAAAGGAGACCCAGCAACCCCCAGCTTGCCCGATTTGGCAGCTCACTGGAGATGAGTAAAAAGAGGTCCAGTCTGCACCTGTGCATCAACATGCTATCAAGGCTCTTCCCATCATCTCTTCTCACCTGTTTTCATAAAAGAAGATCTGGCATAGTTACTCTCATGAATGTGGTCAGTAAGCATGCCAGATTTCAGCCTTTTACCTGGTATTATCTTGACCTCACATCAGATCTTTCTAGAAAGATTTCCCTGTTTTTCCAAGGAAATGCCAGAACTGGCTGGAGAGGAAGAAAATAAAGTATGAGATTTGCAACATGCTGTGATGCAGTACAGGAATTTATTTCCCTTTCAGGAATGAAGACAGATGTGAATGAAGACACAGAGCCCTCCTGGGCCTGGCCAAATATTCATTTAACCAGGACCCTTCCTGTGAATTGTCCCCTTTTTGCCAGGAAAGTTGCAGCCAACTTGCTCAATTCCTAGCACTGGCCTATGCTGTACCACACCTTTGGCCATTCCTTTGTGTCCATCTCTGAAACTTCTCTAGTTTCAGTCATCCTTTTGAGATGAGCAGACTGGAATTGCCCAAAAAGGCAGTTTCTCTTCTTTTTGCTGTAGTACAATGGATGTTCTCTGAATTATTCTCTCTTCTTTAAATAATACTTCATGATGTATTTTTTAAATGATACTAATCAGAAGTTTTAATGGCATTATCCACTATAATCTCAGAACGTCTTTTCTATATTTTAATGGTTAGGCCAGAACAGATCTGTTTTTCTCCCTTTCGTGACTTAATATTTACCTACACTAAATTTCATTTGCCATTTTACTGCCCAGTCATGGAGTCCTGTCCACTACACTTCCACCCTTCTTCAAAATCAACCCTTGTCTGTAATTCCCTGGTTAACTTAGTATCTACTAGCAACCTTTGTCATCACACTTTTTCTCTCTTCTTCCAGGTCATCTGATTCTCCCTAAAACTGAATGGTCTGGGTGTACTATCACAATCTCATATTTTCTGAGTGCTTTTCCTAGAATAGTCTGATAATATATTGATCACACTGGCTCTCTGGCATGCTTATGGATATGCAAGTTGATTGTTTTGCTCTCTAGACCACGTCCCACTGCACTTGGATATAATAAACTGATGAGTCAGAAAGTAGCATGACAAATAAAGTGTACAACACAGTACCTTAAACAAACAGTATAAACTGATACTTTGGAAGCAATCTGAACTACCCTGATATTCTAACTTTATTTGATACTTCACACATTTCTTTCTCAGTATATGCTTACTTTTTTCTGTAATACACTTCAGAAAAAAAAAATCTAATTGAGCTGTAATGGATAGAAAGAGTAATGTATCTTTTTAAACCAGTGTGTTGTTTGTGTTCCTGACCTTTAATCATTTCCAAGATACCCAAAGAGAAATTCATTCAAACAGAAATGTCACAGCCTCTTTTCAGTGTGGAAATGAAATATATTCAATTTAATTCCTTCAATTCTGAAAGATTTTACAAACAGAAACAACAGCTTTAAAATATCAAGTCATAACAATCAAAGGCTCAGGAGAGGGGTTATTTTTAAGTCCAAAACCTGTAATTTCCTTATAATGACAGCTTATTACCAACTATACTCAGGTAAGCCATGTGACAGTGGTATTATACTCACAGTTTGTGAAGACTGTTAAGTCCAACAAACATTTCTGGTGTTAGGCAACCAATTCTATTATTTGAAAGATCCCTGAAAGAAAGAAGAAAAATAGGTGAAACATTAGGTCTGTCTTATTGATATACACACCCACACAATCACATACAGCCTCTTTAACACTTCAAGAGTTAGAGACAAATGAGAAATAAAACCTTTTTCCATAATGTAACATAACTGAATTAAATAAATTTAACAACTTTTATATTAACATTATTGATCAATATTCCACAGTTAAACATACCATACTGAAACTAGTATTAATGGTATTTAAATATGACTTTATATCTGCAGCAAATAAAAAAACAGGAATTATTTCCAATATAAAGAACTTTCTTCATCAAAGTTACTAGCACCTGTTTATTTACTTATGAAAAATACTATGCATTTTGTTGCATGCAATATTCAACCAATACTGACACATTTTTACTGTTTACTAATCGCTCATCTCATTGATAGCATTCTTTCTTGCTGAAGAAATCATAGAAACCAGAGGGCAATTTATTTTTGAGCTAGTAAGAAGGTCAGTCTTCACAAGCACTTGGCAATCTCTTCTCAGAGCAATACTGTGACTGTCTCAGACCACAGACAGTAGAAGGCATTATGTTCCGTGACTCTTGTCTGCAGGAAGGTGAATGGACATTTTCTGTACAAGTCATACATATGGCATAACGTATAGGATACTTATAGGAAGGAGACAAAAAATTATGTCGTGATAACGACATGAATACTCCTTCTTGGTGCATTCTGAATTAGTGTTTCATTTTTTTACCTTGACTCAAATTTTCCTTCTTATCAAGTATGTTTTTTTAAAATAATTGAAGTAATGTAAGGATTTTAAGAGATTATACATCCATTAAAATATTAAAATTGATCTGAAAATATTTTTATTTCAGAATTAGTGGTAGTCTTCCAATTCTTTTGTCACATTGTGCAGATTCCCTATTTTTCTGTTGTTACATGGAACACTCAAGTAATCAAATAGGAGAATAAAGATTGTAGTTTGACAAATCCAGTTATTGCTTCAGTGGAGACATACCCAATTAGCTAGAACATGAAGGCAGTATCTTTAGACTTCACTACAAAGTCATCTTCTATTAGACAAAGTACAATTGTATAATTAAATGATGAAATATTGCATTACAATGAAAATATTCCTTAAATGCATGTCAGGGATATTAAGTAGCCAATAGCTGAGAAAATAGTATGGATAAACATACAGTGCAATCCTTGCATATTAGTTTTATTCTTTAAGTTTTCCTAATGACAGCTACACAGTAAATCTATAAATGAAAGTTTAAAACAAACATCTATCTATCTATCTATCTATCTATTTATCTATCTATCTATCTCTCTATCTATCTATTAGAAGAGGTAAATAGCACTTCAGGACATGGTTTAGCAGGTATGGTGGTTGATGGGTTGACAGGTTGGACTTAGTGATCTTAGAGGTCTTTTCCAACCTTAATGATTCTATGATTCTAAGAACCTACCCCGAATTCTTAGTTGGGTAATGCTTTACTACTGCGTAAGCAAAGTCTGAACACGTATAGAAGAAATGCATCACTGAGTGGGGCATAATTGGGGTAACAAAAGTAAATATCATCTAAACTTATCAAAACAAGTGCATATTTTTCTAAGCGTGGTACACAGTAGAATGGCATTTTTAATGAAGCGAAGGGCTACATCCTCTTTTCTAACAGTTTATTTCAATGAGTGTTATTTTCACAATAAGATATATGGCAATGGCTGAAATCTCTGTATCGTAAAAGATGTTTTCTAAAAAAAAAAAAAATTAACAAAAAGAAAAGACAGCTTGCTGCACATTGCTCCACACTAATGTGTGTTACATTAAACATAATTCAATTTGTAATGTACAAACCTGGTGTTCCTTTTGAGGTGTAAGACATTTAACTTACTAATGCTGACTTGTAAAATTGATGTTAAGGAAACAAACTCTCCTCTGTTGAATAACCAAGTGCCATAATTTCAGCCCTTCACAAATTTTCAGTTTGCATCAATTTTCTGTGTACCCTTCCAAGTAAGCCGTTGAAATAATTCAGTTTGTCATTCAAATACAGATTATAACAGTTGTCCAAATCATTCACAGAAAACATTCTGATGTTGACAGCCTACAGTTTGTCTTGTCTGACTTGCCATAGCTGTATCTCTTGCAACTGCCCATATTACATCAGCTTCTGCTTTTCACAGCATCGTTTATATTTTACATGTGAAATAAAATGTGAATGTAAAGTACAGTCTTAAAGTAATTACGGTATTCAGCATTCATCAGGAGTTTACACTACTTATTCCTTCTGCTCAACTGTCTTGTCACATCAGTGACAAGGTTTTTTTTGAGATCTAGCATAAATCTCAACGTTGGCATTCCTAGTTTGCTGAAGAATCTTTTCTTCTCCCTTTTCCCAAAGCCTCCTGCCTTCCTCTTCCCGGCCTTGGCTCTCCCGGCTGCCCCAAGGCTCCACCTGCGCACTCCGCAGATGTGCAGCACAGGTTTCCTGATTTTCCCACAAGAGGTCAGGGTTGTGTTATTAGAGGATGTGGCCAAAGCAACAATTGGCACTCATTTTGATCATTTCTATTGTATTGTTATCCCTGTATACAGAGTGAACGAAAAAGCTTCAACCTAATATTTTTGTTTGTACTAAAAATGTATGCAGTCCTCTGCCTTCATCAGTAGTGTGTCATTGGCTTTCTACCCAAATGCACTAAAGCTGAGTGGTTGATGTGAGACAATACCGCTACCTGTATGATCAGAGGTGGAAATCTTCTACTTAGGTTGTGCAGCGTTCCCTGTATACAGCAGTTGGGGAATTTAAGCTCAGAGCAAAAAAGAAGAAGGATTTGTAAATTTAGTTTTCTGTGAATTTCCATTTTTTCTCATCAAATCCTCCCATCCCACAAAAATAATCCTGGATTTCTCACAGGTTGTCTCATCGTATGTAAGACAGCACAGACGATGGCTAGGCAGATTTCTGGAATGTGCTGGTGGCCTGGTTAGCCAGTCCACGGACATTGGGATGCTGTCACTTTGAAAATTAGAGTTAAAAAAGGGTTCATCTCACTTTTCCTTTAGGCTGAGTATAACTAAGGAGAGTCTGTAGTCCTTGTCAATTAAAAGCAAAAAGGCCCACTTGCAGGATCTTAGGAACTTAAACATTTTTACCTTCTACAAATGCAGTATAAAAAATTCAGCCAGTGCATTCAAAAGTACTATGAGAACATTTTCAGATAAAGGAATGGAAGAATGGTGGACAGGGAATATATCGCATAAGCCTTGTTTCCTCAGAAAACCACACTAAAAATAAAGAGTAAATGTGAGAGGGATGAAAATGGTAGACAAACTCCAAAACATGACGAAGTCTCCTTTCTGTGAATTTATTTTATAGACCTGCTCTGTGACAAAAGTAAAGTAGACCTTCCACAATGAAAAAATTAGTGTAGCACAAAACATGGTTTACACACATTTAAACCACTTAGTTTTATTTCTGATTGATGTCTACAATGTATATAGCAGCCATATTGTCTGATAAGTGATTAATTAGGCGCTTTTTTAACTTTATAGATGTACTTGTTAGGATATTTAATGGAGACCAAACAGATGATTTTAAATGGCAAGAGACAAAAAAGAAGGGGGGAAGGGATAAAAAGAAGGGAAAGAAGAAGAAAAAGGCATGGTAAATTTAAAAAGCACAGTATGTGATTTTCTATTTTACAGCCAGTGTCATTATGTGAGCATTGCTTAGTGGCATATTTGAGTTCCCAAGGATATAAATGTCAATACAAACACAATTTTCAGAATAATTCAAATGGAATTAATACTTACAGGCGCTTCAGTTCTGAAAGTCCATGGAAGGCCCCTGGCTCAATTGTGCTGATCAAATTATTCTTCAGATCTCTAGAGAGGCACAATAGGAGGAGTAATTAATTATCACTTTACCTACTGTACTACTGTTATACATGAGTGTGAAATGCAATGCAATTCTAGCTTCTATTTATCTTAGTAAAACCAAGAATTAATTTCTTTTAAATAGTAACACCATTTGCAGTTTATAAAAACCTTTTTTCCCAAGAAAGATGGTTAAGATCAGAAGTTAAAAAAAAAAAATCTGCTTGTTTTAATTCCTCTCCTATTTGTACTTTTCAAAACAAGCCATTGTACCAGCCATTCTTGCCCCATGAAAAATGTTTTAATCAATGAGTGAATAAAATAATCAGTCAGCAAAGCAAGAGCCTTTTAGTTTGCTTATTCATTGTGCTGTGCACTTTACAGTTAATAAATTTCTCATTTCCACCTAATGTAGGCAAAGGAGGTGCATGTGAGACAAACACATAGGTCAGGTTTCCATCCTTAAACACAAGCAATTTCTCGTGTTTGGCACATAGGTGCTTCATTTTGCACTTGGTGACAATCCAGAGGATCGGCTGTTGCGAGGATAAAGAATATTTCACTGGCATTAGTAATCCCATCTGCTCTTGACACAGTGCTTGGGGCCGTGGCATTGCCCTTAGCGCAGTCCCCACAGAGATTTACTACTGAATTGTCTCAAGACACTTCGTGATGTGAACCCTGAGGAAATGCCTTCAGTGCAATTAGATAAGCAGGCCTAGGAGATAAATGCTGTAAATTCTTCTAGAGTCAGTGTTCCTTTTCTGACAATTTGCAATTCATAGGGAACGACTGGTGTGCAATAATATCAGTGTTGTTTCTCAGACTGGCCTTTTCCATATACTGCAGCAGATACGCCGCTTGACTCTGCCAAAGTACGGATGTATCAACAGCCACATGAGTCATCTTATTTATGACTTTTTATTTTACTGCAAATAAAATGCACACTAGGTGAAATCTTGCTTCCACTAACTGCAGTTGCCCTCAGTAGGGCAAGATATCATCCAAAATGTTCAGTTCACAGTAGGATATATTGTAATTTCAAAGTCAAAATCATAAATAAATATTTCTGTATTTTGCTAGTCATTTTTGCAGATCTTTTGAATACAGTTCCAAAAATTTGTCACACCCATTTCGTTTAGTGTTGACATCTATATGTGATCAGTTGCTAACAAAGATCTCAGTCAGACCCATAACAGCCAAGCTCAGCTTTCAGCCTGCAACATGCAACACTCAGAGTCCTTAAGAAGGCGATAAGACATTCTGATTACTTACGTACAAGGCATTTTGTCTTAGATATATGAAATGCAGAGATATCAAAAGCACAGCAGACCAAGACTGTAATTTTGATGGAGAAAACCCCCTGAAGTCCATATCATCACAGTTTAGAAAGTATTTCTAGATACTCAGTCGCTAAAGTTGTAAAATCCTAACTGTAAACAAGGTTCAAGGTAATCACTCAGCATTTTTTAAAGTCCATTCAGCTCAAAGTTTATGCTGCGTAATCGGCAAGGTATGATACTCAGCTGTGTTCACAATAACCACGTATTGCAACCTCACTTGTCCAATATTTTTAGATTAGTGTTCTTTGTTCGAGCTTGATCTACATAGTGCTTTCATCATGACTACGTGTTGCTCCCAATCTTGTGACATTATTGAAAAGAAAACAACGAAGGATCAGGAAAAAGGTATGAAGGGAGCTATTTATTTAAAATTGAAACCTAACAACAGTCTATGCTTTGAGTCTTTTTAAAATGTAACTACTGCAAAGCATACGGGTTTACTTACTACAAGTATCTGTGATTAAGTAACTTAACTCAAATTACAAGTATTCATAAAGCTATGAAATATATTAGAAATTTTTTTAGCCATGCATGTCTGAAAAACACTGGTTTAGTTTCTTAACTGTTTTTATCTTACCTTGTTTCAGATATTTCAAAGTTCCTTTTTTCAGTTGCTATTTTCACTAATGAACCACTATCTGTTCATTATGCAAATAAAATAGCCTTGATAAAATATGCTAATCTCAGTCCAACACAAATACAATGGATATTACAAGAACATATTAAAACTGCATCAATTATTCCAGCTGCTGAGTACTGACGTAACTTTTGAACAGCAATGCATGAATGTATGCATATATAGATACTTAAAGCATACACATTACACAGCATAGGTCTTTCCCATTTTTCTGAGCCACAATGGCAGTCTCTCACTCATCACTAAGCTAGTAAAAAGCATAAAACCCAGAAGTGCTTCCTTTTGCCTGCTACTGTGCAGTACGGAGATAAGCGTGCCTGTACTGCCTGGGAAAGCGAGCCATTTGGAGCCCATGAAATTCCTCATAGGATCAAGAAAACAGCAACATGAACCAGAGGCAGGGAGGGAAAAGGTGGCACACAGGAGGTGAGGAAAAAAAAGGACAGCGTCAGTTCCAGAGACAGGTAAAAGCGCCGGAAAGCGGCAGAGCTTGGGCAAGGGCTTGACAGAGATTTAAGCATTCATAAGAAAGCTGCACAGTCTGTAAGTAATTTTAGGCCTAGGTCTAAGCTCTTTGCTTTCTCCTGGAAATGATGTAAGGAAACCAACAGCAGAAACACAGACATCAATGTTGGTGCTTGCACTGATTCTTACCTGGCAAAGTAGACCACAACCCAATGAACAACAGCGGGGAATTAGGGGCTACAGCCATGCTCCTGTGGGTATTCTGCCCTTCTCCCTGTTCCCTAATCCAGGCCAAGCAGTTTTCTTCCTTGCTTTGTCCCCTTCTACTGGATTTGGATGAAACTGGGAGTAGCTGATTTTATCACAGATGAAATACAGTGGATGATGCTTGTTATCATGAAAACACTCCCGAAGAACTGGAAGCAGCTTTGTATTTTTTTTAAATTCTGTGGTCAAACATCTTCATCTTAGTTCCCTGGTACCAGCAGCAGCTACTAGATTCATCTTACTTCTTCCTTAATCTGCTCAAGAGGTTGTGACAATTCCTTCAGATACTCAGAATTTTTCACACCCTCTCATAAACAAAATGGTTCACACAAAGCTTCTGCACTCTCTTCTTCAGAGTCCCATCAACTTGCAAAGAGACGTCTCGATATGTTTGGCAAAAGTTAATATTGTCCTTTGATGGTTAGGATTTTTTCCTGTGTGGGTGACCCAGTGTCTCATCTTTTTTTAACATTCTAATATTCAATATTCAGTTTGGTCTGCTCTGGTTCTGTTCACAACAAACATCGGGGCTTAGCCCTCTCTAGACAGCACTGCTGACATTATGCTCATAAATGAAATGTAGATCTTATTGCTTCTACAGTGTGTTAAATCTGTAACTACTCAGGCTGAAGGAAGTTCTTCAACTTGCAGAAGCGAGTTTACACGGAAAAGACTGAAAGGGCACTGTTCCTGTCGTGAACTTCTGTATTCTTAGAACTTAAAATACAAACAAACAAAAAAAGCCCAAAACACCAACCTAATACTATAGACCTTTTGTATCTATATTGATTTCTCTCATGCTTTACACTGGGACACACTTGAAAACCACTTAAGAGGCATACTTCAGAGGAAGTATCCACATTTTAGGCAGGGGAAACTGACAGTTTTAATCATTAATCTTTATATCAATTACAAACATTCTGTGTTAGCTGATAATTCATCTAAATGCTCTACAAGTTGTAATTAGATGGGATAATCATCTCTTATAGCCAACAGCGGCTATAGTTCACAACAAATATAGAAGAGTCATTATGAGTGGCAAACTGTTGGCAGGTAAGTTTTAATGTCAGTCAAAATAACCAAGTCGATAAAAGTCTTCCATTTACTGAAATCCTCTATGTTCTAGTTTATGGAAACTCTGCTCTGTTTCCCCATAACGTGTAACCACATAGGAAAAAACAGCATAATCCTGAACTATCATCTACAGGAAAAAAAAAAAGGACAGTTTAATGTTAGTATAAGCCAGACCATTTCAAGGAAAAGCGTCCATGACTTGCACTGTCCCAAAGAAAGACATCTGGTCTCCTTATTTTGGAAATTATACTTAAATTAGGTAGGTCATTTTAGTAAGCGATATTCTCAGAAAATTGTAGATGATTATACTACCCACAATCCCGGCACTTTCTTAGTAATTAGTATTATTCCATAATGTTTCCATATACTTCTGGCCTAAAAAAACAGGTGTTTTCTTCCTTGTCTTCCTTAAAGACTAGAATGTGATTAAAATAAATAAATAAAATCAGCAAAACCGTGAACCACTTATGATTGTTACTTCTACATCAGGAGAAATATTTGCTTGCCTCCCATTTGTATTTTTTAGAAACTTATTAAAATATTAAATTAGTTTCTCCCATTTTCTAATTTAGCAAAGAGTTGTTAAATTGAAGCCTTACAGCAGTGAGTATCAACTTTCACTGAGCTAAATAAAGAAACCAGGGTAAATTTGGTTGTATGTTTACATTTTTTCCCCCAAGAGCTACTGCTGAGGTTTGGCAAAAGGTCATGATCCAAGGCATGCCAAACAGCAGCTCAGCCTGGGCCACACACATGCACACACGCATATATACCATGCAAGACATTTATCACCAACCAAAAGTAAAAGAAAATGGAAAGAACCCCAGTATCATAATTTTGAATGACCACAGCGTGACCCAGTGGATGTCCAAAAAGAAAGCACTTTCTAACTAACAGTTATGGTTTTGCATCATTTATAATGCAGCATTCTAACTTTAAAGTATCTATTCTGAATCTGAATGACGTGTCATTAGTGGTGTGGGTGTATATATCTAGTGGCATGACCTGAAAATAAATCAAAACCAAGTGCCTTGTACAAGTACAGATAGATGGAAGCTACACGAAGTTAGCTGTAGTCATAACAACTGCAGCACATTTATAGCCAGGATGCACAGCTACACAAAAATAAAATACTACAATATTTATTGAAATATGTTTCCCCTAAGTTTACTACAGTTGCTAGATATACTTGCTGCGTGGTACTCTGATCTTAACTAGACCTGAATAGGTAAAGGAACAATATAGAATGGACCGTGTTATCACTAAAAATCAATCATCTCAAATGGTTACGAGTAAGTTAACAGAGGACAGTCTCCTTTTCACTTACAAGTCTGAACTTACATAAATTACATACAATAACCATTAAGCACTGTCTTCCTACCTGTATGTAGTTAATTTGTATGTATCTGAAAACAATAGTCCCACAGGTAAAAACACTCGAGGATTCTTTTACTAAGTGTCACAAACTGCTGGGAGTTTATCAACTTACACATTAATCTTTGAACTTACTTTTACTTACTGAAGACATTTAAGAGGAGTTACCTCAACAAAAACAGCTGACTTAAGGAGGGGAAATCTGTGTTTGAAATATTCACTTCCTGATGGCTTAGCTGAGAGGTAAATGAAATAAGAGGAAGAGGCTACTAATGGGACTTTACAAGAACATTTAATAGCTACTCCAGGCCTCTCAGCTATTAGACATCTTCTGTGGCCAAATTCCTGATTATCTAAATGTGTTCTTGAGATTCTTGATCCTTCAAGTTCACAGTATGCACTTACACGGTATAAAACACATAAGGAAAAACTGCTAAAATATACACAGTCCATTAACAAAAGAATCAGTTTATCTGAAACCGCATTCTGACATTTTGGGCTTTTCGTACCAACATCTCTGCCTTCAGTCACCGCAGATTGTTCCTCCAACTTGCAATATACGTACTGCAGACATTTTGAATACATATTCATAATGAGAATGTTCAACTAATTCCAGCACTTCGTTCAAATTCCTGACATTGATACGTCTTTCATAAAAAATTATAGGTTGTACCAAGAGGACATCTGTGTTTAGAAAGCTGTCATTATGGGCCTGCAAACTTTCCAAAAAAGCTCTGAGAAGAGCAATCAGTTGTTGAGCAGACGCCAAATACCAGTGAAATATGACTGACTTTCCACATTTTGCATATTACTATGAAACAACAACAACAGCAAAAAAAGAAAAAAAAAAGTAAAAGTCACGTCTTTCACCACTTTCTCATGTGAAATATTCCAGACAAACTTAACAGCACCTTTGCCCAGGAAATTAATGCAGACTCAGGACCCTTAGAGAAGATTCACTTTTAAAACATCATTATGATCATGGTGGTAGGAAAGAGGCATAGCCAATGATGCATTACCACATTTAGCACCTATCCTGCAGTCATGATAGCGACTGTCAGGGTTAGCAGTCCTGGATACAGGAACAAAGAATTAAGGACATTGGTAAAATGTGTTTGAAGATATTTCAAATGCACCCATCTGTACCGTGCCTATGAGCAGACAGTGACTCATTATTATATTTTGATGGCCTTGATACAATAAAAACTTCTTTTCATCTCCATTGTTGGTGAGCGCATTGTCAGTCACACACTGCAGACTAAGAAACAGGCAGATCAAGTGATATCCATTACCTGGTATCATCATCAATAACTAAAGCACTCCGATGAAACTCCAGAGCTCATTTCTTGTTTTTTCATGATGAGAGTGAATATTTAATCTACTTTCCAGAATCAGAAAAGTTATGGTTGCATTGCAGTTAAGTTTCAAGACATAACAATAAGCCTTTTTTTAGATTATTCCCACGAGGTAATAAACATAAACGTGCACATAAACAGGGACAATATTTGTCCAAAAATTGTCTGTCTTTGCAGACACAGAGGCTACAGGTCTTTTGTTTGTTTAGCATGTTGGTGCATGCTGATTATGCATCTTCATTTAATTTTCTTTCTCAGTCCAAGACATTACTGGTTGAATTGCATCAAACAACAGACCCTAAAGACAGGACAAAAAAAATAACTGCTGCCCATTCAAGGTACTAATGAATGATCGGAAGTTTCAAACCAGTCACTTGATGGCAATAACGACATACAGAACAGAAAGATCATCACATTTTTGTTTTTTAGTTTAAGGACAATGACTCTTTCACATCAACTGCGCTGTGGTAATTTGGCAGCTGTTCATTATTTAGGAACACAACAAAAATGTTAAACAAAGTGCCAATAATGGCAGCTGAAACAAACCAGATACAGGCTTTATGGCAGTTTGCTTGCTCAAAGTATCCCACAGAATGTTATAGTGTATTTTGTTCTAATGTTAATAACCACAGAGCAAAAATATAAGGTTCAGAGTATTTTAATCCATGGAGCAGTATGTCAAATAAGGAAAAGTGAGTTAAAAGCTTGGTAAAGCAACTGTTATTGCAAATTTTTTGTTGATGCATTTTTCTACATGTTTATATTAGAAAACAATATTTTAAAAGATTAATTTATCCAGTATAAACTCTAGTTTCATTCTAAATACAGCCTCAACCAACCAGAACTTTGGATGGGGATGAAAAGATGTTTGGTACCCAGCTTTAGTTTAGCATTTTGTTATCGTTAGCTCAAAATGAAATGCATTTTCTAATAAAGAAAAATCATCTGTGCTTTCCACATTCTTTTTGTTTGGCCTGTTTTCAAGAGGATAAAATTCATCAAAATATTCAAACTTCAAACATCCACAACTGTTTCTATACATGTTTTCTTTTCCTGGAAAATGCCACTCAACCAGAGATATATGGTAGGGTCACCTTAGGTGTGAAAGTTACTGGCTCTGTAGGTGCAAAAGACATGCTTGGAAGTTGTAACCTGTGGAGTTGAGATGGGGAGGCTGTGTCACCCAGCAGGAGGAGTCCCAGGGATCAGTTCCATGGGGCTATAACCAGACTGGAAAGTCAGAAGCAATAAATGCCGAGGGAAGCACATAGAGTGGATTTCAGTCTCCACAGCTTTGCAGACAGCTCTGCACTGTCAGTGGAAAATATCTCAATGAGTGGTGGCAATCATGCCTTGTTGTACAGTGATAGATTTGGCGTAACATTGATTACAATAGCAGAGCTTGTGTCTATCCATAACTATGTAGAGACATGACAAGCACAGAAAGCTTTGGTGGCTGAAAAGAGCCAGAGGCTTCCTTAATTTCTACACCCACTGGGACTTCTCTGTGTGTTCATGCCTAGAAGGCAGTTCAGCATGGGTTAGATTTCTTGACACGTGCTCCAGTCCTTTTGATAAAAGGCTAACCATTGGAGGAAAAAGAAGAAGAAAAAAAAAATCAGTTCTGAGCAAAAATATGACCTGGGAGAAAACTGTTTGCAAAGAAACTGGAAAAGTAGGGAAAAAAGTACTATCTTTGTTTTTTTTAAGTGAAGTGCGCAGACCAAACAAAATACAAACTTAGAAAGTGAATAAAAAGTACTTTCTATTGAGAAAGGTTTAAACTCCATTGTAGGAATTGTTATTCCACATTCTAAGACTACACCTCTTTGCCTGTTACAGCTTTCCAGCAATGTGTATTCAACATCCTTAGGTCAAATTTCAAATTCTGAAATCACATTTTAACAGCATAATTACAATTTTGACAAAGAAATATTGGAAATTTTTCCAGTATTTTCAGAAGTGCATCTGATTTAATTTGTCGTAATAAAATAGGGAGATTTGCATCTTTACACTACATTATCAGATCAGGGTAAAAAAAATGTGTTTTAATAGCTATGAGAACCATAAAATAGACAAACCATTGTATTGTGGAGTTGTGGGTGGTGTTTGGGTGTTTTTTGTTTTTAAAGGAAGTGTTTGATTCTTTTTCTGTTACTAAACCAATATTGACTTGGAAGAATACAAGCAATTCTATATTGAATTTCAATTTGAACTTCAGAGAAACATTTTCTTCCATGACTGTAAACTCCCAAAGAAAAGAAGAAAGAATTCCACCCTGAGCTATAAAGGAAGGATAAGTACCTGCAGATGGCCCATAGATTAGCTGAGAGTAGTTCTGAACCAAAAGTAAGATAGTTTACTACTCAGTGCAAATGAATAAAATAAAAATAATCTTCCCTATAATGTTTATTTTATTGTAGATTTTTGTGTAAGACAGAAGTACAACACTTCTAAAAATGTGACAACTACAAAACGTCAAGGAGGGACTCCATCTTTCTGCCTGCTTACTATTTCTATGTAATCTCATTAAAAGTGCAAGAATCTGAATTAACAATATCACAAAGAACATAGTCACTGATTATACGCCTAATACTGAGGGACCTGCAGTCATTATTTAGCTCATGATAGGAGATGGACAGGAAAACACTGAAATAACCTTCACCCATCTCCAGGAATGAGTACACTCAAAGCCATTCTTCCTGTTCACCTGGGAATACGGCAATGCCCAGACACATTCCAGCATCACCTCAAGCAGGAAGCCTTTTCCAGATAAAGAGGGGGAAAAAAGTAAAAGTAGAGACCATTGGAACATTTAATTCAGCCAGTATTAGAGGGGACATTAATTACATATAAATCTTGTCAATTTAAACTGTCAATAAGAAGTGGTTTAAGGATAACATGAGAATTGTCTACAAGCAGTTTAGCTCGGAGGAGCTAAATCTTGGTGGAAGACTGATCTGGGAATCATTCCGCAGAAGCCTCTGTTTTATATAAACTGGGGCTTCGCTGACAACACAGACAAATGTAAGTAATTTAAAGAACAACCATGTGTACCAGGAAGAAGGCATGCAAAATCATCTTCTCCTGCGGAAATCAGGATTAATGAGTATCCTTTCCAATAACTCTGAAGAACTTCCATGAGTATTTTCACTGAACAGGTTTTACATTTGCACTTTCCTGCCGGTACTTGCAGAAATTTTAAATACTTTTTGTTAAAATTTCATATGAAATATGGACAAATGCTAGAGCAAACTAGAAGGCTGAAAAGTAAGGAGACCAGAGGATCTATACGAATGTACAATTTCTACACATTCTACACATAAGCTCACCACCATATACTTTACATGTATGCAAAGCATATGTTGTGAGATTTTCAAGTAAAAATTGTCTTAAACAAACTGAACAAATTGTATTTCTTCTACCTTAGAAGTGCCAGATTGATATTAATTTCAATACAGAACCTCTCCTACTATAAATAATAAAAAGTTGGCACATACTTTAAAACTTGGCCTTGGTGGTCCCACTTGAAATGTTCTTTTTCAGTGATTTTGATGCTCTGTTATTTTTTTCCTAGTGTTTCAGACAAAAATACAGTTTTTTAAAATAAATTTTCTTTCATTTATATAAATGTCTCAGCTGTTCAGCTCTAGAATATGCAAAGATTATGAAAAAAAACAACAAAAATCAACACAGTTGTAATAACACACAATAGCAGCTGGGGCCACAGGAACACCCACAGGTCTTCAAGCCCTGAAAATCGAGGAAACAGGAAAGGAAGCACAAAAAAAGGATGCAGGGAAAGGAGTATGTTATTGTTGGAGATAATTACTGCTGAACGTCATTAATTCGATATGTTTCATTTAGTTAGATATCGCTTCCTTTTCTATCCTTCTCACCACACAGAGTAATAAAACTTCTTCTCCCCACTTGTTTTTGCATACCTTCCTTCATGGCATCTCTTATGCTACCTTCTTCACACTGCCTCTCCCTCAACCCAAGCAGTGCTTCGTTTCCACAGTTTTCCTACATCAGGCCAGGGATCCAGCTATTCTCTCCAACAAATAATTCATCTTATTTGTCAAAACCTCATTCAGGCATGAAGGGGGCAGAGAAGCCCATAGGTGCTTTTGGGAGCTGCAGTGCAATTTCTCTGCTCCCTGCCTAGCCAGCTGCGCCATGCTGGTTTCCTAACAGGTTATTTCATTTTCATTTAGTTGTGGAAGTGAATTAAGGACTGTACTTTCAGTAAAGAGCACATACTATACTGAGAATAAAAGCATACAGACAGGGGATTAAGAAGCAATGGATGTCTCACTTTAAAGCTCAGAATCATGCCCGTATATGATAAATCCTAATACAACTATTTCCCTACCAAAAAAAATTGTTAATACCTTCCAGTGCTGCTAGAGATAGAAGTATTACGGAAGAAACTTTGGTGACAGCAAAGGTGCTTTCTGGTGGCTATTTTAACTCATGTATTTATAAATCTGCACGTGATACATATTTTTAAAGGATGACAGTATCTGACACAAATCATGTGTTCTCTTAATGACATCACTATATAAACCATCAGATGAGTATATCATACAGCTGAGATGGCTGACTACACAGCAGACACACTGAACTATTTGTGGTCCTAATAGGAAACAGGAGCCTAGATGCTCATAAATTCAATTAAGAGACTTCCTAAAACACAGCTAAACTTCATGTTCAATAATTTAAAAAAATAAAAATTAAAAATTGTCCATGATTTAAACAGCTCTGTAAGCTAACTTTATAAGTTAATTTTATACTCCTGTCATTTATGACTACTAATATTGACTATTCATATAGAACGCCTTATATAATTTTTCTAATGTGCAATGCCCTGATAAATCTATTCATGGCTGTGCTATAGCAAAAATAATCTTCGTGTCTAACCAACCAGTTTGTTCAACTATACAAGTAACAATTTATATTGCAACAAAATGGCGACTTAACAGTAAGTGTCCAGCAAAACTCCTACGAAACACTGCAAAGTTTTTTTACACACCTGCATTTTAAGAGGTGTATAAAAACCCTTCCTTATAATAATCACTCTTACAGATAACAAATGTATGTAAACTAGTAGACTATTAGACTATTCGAGGTTAGGAATACAGCTACCGATGACCCTGAGGAACCGGTATTGTATTTAACTGTACAGGTGCTTTGCACTGACTGACAACAGAGGAAAGATGCTTTTCATTCTAACTTGACAGCAAAAGTGATCTGCAAATTATGACCCTTCATTCCTGCCCATGGTTGTCTAATACAACTTTTTTTCACTCTGTTTCCAAACAATTCAATACCTTTAAAGCCCTAGTGATTTTCCCTATATTTATTTCCCTTTGCTTACATTGCTATCGACTGAATTTCAAGCAGAAATTATAGAATCACAGAATGGTAAGGATTGGAAGGGACCTTTATTCATGTAAAAACAACTGTAACAATTTTGAAGATGTTTTTCCATTAAAATATTTCCCTGGGATTAGATTTAATGAAAATATATGTCTTATATTCATTCGTCCCACCCTGAAACATCTTTATCTTTTACACTTGAAAAGACACACACAGTATGTTTTGCCCTCTTAAAAAGTGATGAATCCAGTATGTACTCATGAAACACGTCACAGTATTAGATGGGGATTTAAATTATTTCTAGCCAAAAAGAAAAAAGCTTCTTAATATTTTTATGCAGTAAAATGAATTATAGAATTGCAGATTATTACTGTCACTAGCAAACATCATTCTTACTAAACAAATCTAGTAATCTTAATCTTTTCTATACTCCTGTTATGAACTATTTAGATACTAGGATAATTAATGTAATATAAATGACTACATAAAGGCAAAAATGTCTTGATTACACGAGAGACATAAGGAGCACAAAGTTAATGATGGCATGGACAACTCTTTCAAGTGTTTCAGTCACACACCACGTGGTTTAACACAGCAGTCAGCAACTAGGACCGTGCAGCTGCTCACTCACTCCTTCTCCCCCGCAGTGGGATGGGGAGAAGAATGGACAAAACGTAAAACTCGTGGGTTGAGACAAAGGCAGTTTAATAGGACAAAAAAGCAAGGAATAATAATAACTATAAAAAATACGCAAAACAAGCTATACACAATTTTTTCTCACTGCTCGATGACCGATTGTGCAGCCAGTCCCCAAGCAGCAAACACAGAACTCACAGATTTTGCCAGACTCGCAGACTTCGCTGAACTCATGGAAAAAGACCGAACTCATGGAAAAAGAGCAAACTCACAGAAAAGTAAAAGTTCAAACTCACGGAAAAGTAAAAGTTCGAACTCACAGAAAAAGAGTTCCTTGCCCCACAGCCAATGCCCATTTATATACAGAGCATGATATCTATGGTATGGAATATTTCCATTGGCCAGCTTAGGCTGGCTGCCTGGCTGTGCTCCCTCCCAGCTCTTGTATACCTACTCATCAGCCGAACATGGGAAACTGAAAAAAGTCCTTGTTCTCTTAGCAACTACTAAAAACATCAGTGTATTATCAACATTCTTCTTGTACTAAATCCAAAACACAGCAGCTACTGGAAGGAAAATTAACTCCATCCCAGCCAAAACCAGGACACATCCAAATTCAATAATTATTCAAGTACTGATCGAGTCAATTTAGACCTTTTATTCCCAATGTCTCCTGCATCTCTTCATGAAGGAAACTTTCACAGATGAGGCTTTACTAGCCCTTTATAAACTAAGTTTCATATTACCGTACATCAATAGAACTACACTTTTCTTACTCTTTCAAAGTCTCAAATAATATGAACAACACAACAACATCCATCTATGGAAAATTTAGCAAGCACCGTAACATTTATTATTTTATGTTGATTTAATTACAAAATTATATGCTTTTATTTGAACATATATTAACTGTTCAGTATGCAGTTTGCACTGCAGTACATGAACCTGTCAACTGGTCTTCTGCAAAAGCATCTCTCCTCAATGGCTACTTCACTTGTCAAGAAAATGAAACCTGACCCTGGACCCTGCTGTGTCTCTCTCATTCAAAACCACTAAAATGTTTCTTCTTTTAGGAGAGATTTATTAATGGAGAAACAATGCTGTTTCAAACTAGCATTTCCTTTCTAAGTTGCCACTTTTTTTAAGCGATCTCAAACCTTCTCAGCTGAAATCCAACTAACCACTCTGTGCTTCATGCTGATTTCAATTCTAGGTAATTCTGAATTAAAGTTCACTATAACTGTTTGTGGACTAGCAGTATCGGACCTTTTTATTAAAAGATGACTGTGAATCTCCCTAACAGTTGTCCTAATGTGAAACTGGTTTATCAGGAAGCAGGTCACTCTGAATTTTCTAAGGTCAATACCAAATTTTGAATTAATCCTCTTCCTGAGAAGTCTGAAAATAACTCAGCTTAACAGATCGGCAACAGTTGCCAGAGAGCTCAATAAATAATGCGTATGTTGTTGTTCGGAGATTCTTCCTTTTGTAGGTTATTTTCACTTAGCCAATATTGAGAGATAAAAAAAACCTCTTATATTTATACAATCAGTATCAGCAAAGAATGCTGGAACACAGCTAGTCAAATCATGTAAAATATTCACAAACAGGAGTACAAACATTTCTGAAACAAAAAGTCCGGCTGGATAATCTCTTCTTCAAATCAATAGACCTGAATGGCAGAAATAATTTTCAGCACCTTTAAATACTCAAAGCACATCAAACTCAGAAATTACTTGCTGTCTGGCAGAAACACAGCAATATATACTGGCCACCCGAAGCATGATGGGAAAAGTGTTGGCCGAGGTCCAAAAAAGCACTTAGGCCATCTAAAGTGAAACTTAAGTAGAACATAGGTACTGAGTCCAGAGTGCAATTCACAGCCCCCTCTTCACCTCCTACATGTCCGAATGGCTGCAGGTACGTTAGTCTGCACTTTTCAAGGTGCCAAAGTGCAGAAATGGTGCTGGGCCTGCGAAACGCCTCAGAGCTGGTCTTGTACAAAAGCTCTTTCGGTATTTACAGACAAGACCTGCCCACACCACGGCTCTCTGTAGGGCCAGGCAGGCTAAGGGGACGCACTCAGCAAAGCCACAAAAGCAAAGCACAGCCCAGCAACCCAGAGAACGGCAAAGCGGTGAGAAGTGTTGCCATCCATCTTTTCTATGACAACCTAGCGATTAGAGCTGGGGAAATGAAAGACACTGTTCCAGCGCCATCCTCTCCAGAAGGGATGTATACCTACATTTAAAACACACAGGATGTGAAGAAACAGACAGCAGCCTCTGTTCCCTAAAACAGTATTTCTGTATTTTATCAAATGAATGTTTATAGCAAAACCCATTTTCTCCTTGTTGATGAAATATCCTTGGCATTTGACTGCTTCTGTTTTTTTCTTTCTGACCCCATAAATCTTAAACAGTTGACTGCGTGTTGGCAGAGCCCCACTTCAGCCAGACCTACATCCCGGCTAAGGCCTTTCCCACAGAGGTAGCAAACGTGTGATGTGCTCAGGCTGAAGAGGCTTGAACCTGAGTCCTTCTCTTCCCAAGCACTACTCCAGCCAGTAGGCTAGTATAGAAAGAACAAAAGCACAATTACTTTCTTTCATGACTGGTTTTCAAAAGAAAATATGGAGTCAGTTACGCCTATAAAGAGGAATGGCTTCAGAAGAAGCACTAGGTTGCAAATCCCTGTCCCGCAAAGGCTTCTAACTTACAGCTGCACAGCCAAAAATCATGTCAGGTTTCAGCATTTCTGTAAGCCACTCAGTGCCCATTTAGTCCCTCAGCACGATGGCTGGTTTGGATCCCCTTCTTATACACCTAATTCTCCCCGTTCACTGCACAAAGAGCTTAGGCCTCCAAAGAATAGGTGAGAATTACATTTTGAAGTATCTGTGCCACGCATGACAGTGCTGAGAACCACTCAGTCTTGTTGCTTATGGGAGCCTTAGCTACTTCCTCAGCTAGCAAGCTGCTAAATTTTCTGTTTAAGGGCTGTGTGTATTATTTACCACCCATTTGGCTGGGGTTTAGTTTGTTTTTAGCTGTTTTCAGGTGGCTTCAAAACAGGCCAAGACTAGAATCAACTTTATCTTCAATCCAGCAAGCAAAACCAAAGACAGTAGCAGCAAACCAGAGCAGAGAGCATAAATGACGTGACACACGCTCGCCTCCAAGGCTGAGAGCTAAAGTACGCATTTGGGATTGAACTCACATCTCTAAGAAGCAACAGCACAGTGCAATACCCTCAAGAAACACTGCAGGCAATACTTTGAAAACAAATTATTCTTTTTAATTTCAAAAAGACACGGAGCATAAGCCTAAATACGATTTTGCATTTCCTTTTCCAGATAGAGTATTTTTAAAAGGGTTAATTCTGGAGAACAGTGTTTTCCCGTGGAACAATATACACTGTGCACGTATTCCACTCTTACCCCTTCCCCTCCACTGATAAGTGGTGGGAAAGGGCAACTCAGAAAAAATGTCATCCCGTATCTGTCTCCCACTCAGCACACACTAACCCATTTCTCCAAAACCTCATCAGTGTTCAGCTCATTAAATTCAGCTGAAGGATGAGAACCGAGCTGCACCACTAAATGTGCACAGTTTGTGCTTACCAGAAAGAACACTGTATGTAGTGTTGCTTACAACATACCCCGTAATACGGAAGCATTCTTGTTGGCAGCTTTGACAATTTATCTATTCATATCAAAGTGAAACAGAGGCTGCTTTAAAACTGTTGCTCCTTGTCCTAATGGGAAAAGAAGAATATTAAAAACTATCACAGTGAAATCTCTGTTGCCATCAAAAGGTCGCTGATTCAACAGACAAATAACCTAGTGTTAATGATTTAACAAAACATTTTTCACACAGATTACATGCTCATCCATCAATATATAATATTTTTCACATCAAGAAAATAAAGATAATTTCCTTTTAAAGTGCCAATTACAAAGAATTGTGTGCAAATCAAATACAATGCTTAAGTAATTATGCTTTTACCTAAAGAAACTAATTAAAAATACAATTAAACAAGAAAAAAATGTTGCCATTGTTTGGAATTAGACTCATTAACAGAACAACTGTCCTAAAAAGTGAACAATGTTGTACAAATTGTTCAGCAGCTTCTTGATTTAAAGAGACCTTTATGCAGGCAAACATACAGGCCTGGATTTCTTCACTCGCTTGTCTCTTTTTTGAGCACGTACGTGCATGAGGTACAGAAGCTAAGAGGCTGATCTTGACTTCATGAAAGTAAGTAGACCACAACATTCCTGCCAAGTAGCATATGAAATAAACATTACACATCATTTCAACCACTCTCAATTTATGAGAAATGAAACTCACACAATAACCAAAATATTAAAAAGCAGTTAAGACGGTTTAACTGACTTTGAAAATAAGTTTTTCAGCTCAAGAGAATATGTTAAGAATATCTTGATTTATGTCAGCATAATAAAAAAAAAGCATATGCACCTATCTATTATTGAACATACAGAACAACAAAATCAGAAGCTTCTTTCTTTCTCTAACTGGAAGCCTAAACGGCATTTTCTGAAATTAAAAAAGTACATTTATAAATGTGTGTTCATAACATAATAACCTCAAATGCAAGCTCCATATTATTTTAACATTATATTGACAGTATCCTGCACTATTTCTGATAACTTACAATACACTATAATGTTTTCAAGAAATTAAAATGTAAATGATTTATCAAAACACATACAGTCAACAAGTGACAGTGATAATGGAAATGTTCCTATGCAGGCTTCAAAAATATTTTGCAGATAACAAAGTCAAAATCAACTAGTTAAAATCCATCAAAACCCATCATCACTAGACAAATTCAGGAGTTTTAGTTGCAACCATGCATGCATTTCTCCATAATTGATGACGACAACACACTTGTTTGTTATGTATGAAATATAAAATTTATGGTGTATTTAACTATTCATTTTATTGCTTTTAAGTGCTGGGTTGGTGACTGCTGCTATTAAATAATTGTGAGTGTTGAAAATGTTGACAGTTAGGTGAGGTTCTTTTTTGTTTTGTTTTAAATAAAGGCTCCTCTCATGTGGAGTAGAGCTAAATATAGATAGTAATTCTAACTTTGAATCTATGTAATATATGGGTGACATTATATAGGAGGTATATATTTAAAAACATTCCCTGACATACTACCTACAAGTGCAGAGAGCAACAGAATTAGGTAATTCAAAAAAGTGATTTCCATACACCAATAGATTCTGAGGGAGTATGAACTGAACTGTGCATGCATTTCAGTAGAGGATTTAAATTGTCTCGTGGCAACATATTAGAAATAACACATTTGTACCTGTGATTTATGCCCCACTTTTGTAATTTGATTGTATCTTCAATGGGAGAGTTTTTCAGGAGGTATAATATTGCAATTCATATAGAAACTTTTGTCAACATTTGGAGTAAGTTGTTACTCTCGATTTACTAACAGGTTGGAGTAGCACAAACTTGTACAAGTTAACCATCTAAAATCACAGGGCTAGACATGGTTAAGCATTGCTACATTCCACTAAGATGATAAACCTGGCCATTTTCATATTAAAATATAGAGGCTGATATCCCAAATAATTTCAGCAGTTGCATCAGTAAGATTTGAACTAGAAGTATTCTTGTACATTTGTGTATTTTTGGCTCAACGACTTGTTTCCAGGAACAACAACAAAAACAAAAAAGAAAATATTCTATATTTATATTATACAGAAGTCTCCAAAAGGTCCCAGTCAGGGCTGGAACTTTTTTGTGCTGTGCCAACACATTGTTTCCCATTCTGGATATATATAGAATGACTGGACATAAGCTCAACCATATATAATCATTTGCAGGATCAGCCACAGATGTTATGTTCCCTGCCCTAAAGAGATCAGAATAAAATTCATAGCAGTTTTGTCACTGACCTCTGAGAGACCAGACTGAAGTCAAAGAAATTCTTGTCTTACAACAATTTCAAGTGCAACAGAAATACAAAGTAGCAGCTGAAAAAGCCTTAAATAAAACATGATTTAAACAAATTAAAATGGCCCGGATTGCTCTGATGTTGGGGCAGTGTTCATTTTAAGCTAATTCTATAAACGGTGGCATTTGCCTGGGCACAGACTCTTCATGATAATGATTTTACTAAAAAGCTCCTTCCCAACCAATCTGTTCATTCTGACTTAGCTAATGTACTTATGACACCAGCATTTAAGGATCTGCACAAGATTTATAGGCTACCACAGTATGAACTCTTGCCAGTAGAGTCTTAATTACTTTCAGAAAATGGGGAATGTGATGACCATGTTTATTGTTACAATCTTTTTTCTTTTGAACTAATCAAATACAGCTTAAATGATTTACTGGGAAGACAAAATATTCACAAAAGCTCTACAAGACAGAAATTATTGACAGAAATATCTGAAACTTGCAGCTTCCCCAGTAGCATAACAAGCCTGTCCCATTTCTGAAAAAAAAAACCAAAAAAAAAAAAAAAACCAAAAAAACCAACTGGCATAGACCAACATTTCTGGCATTAATAAATGTCTGCAGTGTCACCCAGAAAACAGATAACTACTGTATAGTGTATTAAAAGCCTTAGTTCAGCTGGTCCATTTTTTCTAAACTTTAAAAACCATTTCCAAAAATACAAAGCATTTTTAACGGATTTCACTGGTCTCTTTCTTCTTTACATAAAATCACTCAGAAGAAGGATGTTTTCTCAAAAACAATCTGCTGTCCAGGTCCACCCTCCCAGGCATGTCCCTTGGAGCCGTTCCCAAACTATCCCCAAAGCACCAGCGTTTCAGCAACTAGAATGACAACTTCTTTTTAATTGTTTGAGATCCTGCAGGCTTCTATCTGAGAACAAAGCATGCACATAAAGAACATTCTATGGCCATGATTCAAGTTCTTTTGAAAATAAATGATATAGTGAAACAATGTTATGTTATATAAAGCAGTCTGCCTGACACTGGGTGCTCATCGTTACACCAAATCGTAGCCAAGTTCATTTCCCACCCATGCAATTGCACATATTAGAAGCGCAATAAAACTTACATAAAATGACTTGTTCACTATGTGGAACGTAAAACATTTGGTTGAAGTTTGAAGGGACTTTACCATGAAGAAGAAAAGATGAAGTCTGTTTAGCAACGGACAAATAAAATAATGAATCCAACACAAAAGTCTATTTGATTGTTGGTAGTGATGTATTTTAATATGACAAGAACAATGGAGTATCTAACAAAGTTCAAAAGCAATATATTTAAAGCTGACAGAAGGAAGTACTCTAACACAATATGTAATTAACCTACAGTCTTATTACAGAAACATATCACTGAGGTCAAGAGCTTAGTAGGATTCACTAAAAGAATTAGGAATTATATGCCTAATGAGGACGTTCGCATACACAGCAGACAGGATTTCTGAGGACACATTATAAAAAGAGAAAGTTTCTTTTATGAATTAGTTATTTTTTAATTTCCTTTTCTGAAGATTTGATAAACTTATTACACATCTGAGCTGAAACTCTGACTCACCAACATGGGTAATGAAGCCACTAACTTCAGTGGAGTAGGTTGCTCATATCTGGTATTGGCAAGGGGCAAAATATTGGAGAAATTGCACAAATGCTCCAATTTACAGCATGATGATTTAAATTCTTCTAATTAAACCAGTAAAAGCCATAATATAAATGCTTTCCAACCACTTTAAAACTGCTTAACTACATGTAACTTTGTTTGTAAATTACAGAATTCAGCTAACCAAATTTGAACAATCACTTAATGAAGTTAAGTTTATGTATTTACAAAGAAAGTATTTCTTATTCCTTCAGCAACAGCACTGAGGTACATCTCTTCCCTCATTTATCCTTTCTTAGTTCTTATATCTATCAATCATTAATAATTTTTACATGCCAAATGGCTCAGCTATAATGTAAACTTGGTGACAATTGATTTTGTAATTCAAAGCAAGGGTTTGGGCTGGGTTTTATTCCTCAGAGTTGGCCTGCATTTCCCAGGCAATAGAGAGAACATCACATTTATTAAATTAAGCCTTGGGCTTTCAGAAGACTTTACAAAAGGTTATGTTTGTAATCTTCAGTGTTTATTTTACTATGAAACCAACACATTCAGCAATAAGTCAGATTTATTGTGAAAATAAACACATTAGGACCTTATAAATAGCTGTTAGAAAAGTTCCGTATGGTCTGCCAAAAGTCCCAAATGATTGGTTCATGAACTTTTCCTCTGTATGCTCTAATGGCTTGAAAAAATTGTTTATTTTTGACTGGTTATGAATAGATGAGGATTATATTTCATCTAGACTCTCCATTAAAGTATCAGAATTTAGAAAACCTCCAAACTTTTAAGAAACTCACATTAAAAAAAAATAAACTGTTGACAGCAGATATACATAATGGAATGGCAAAGTGGAGTGTTATTTTAAAGCTGCATTTACACAATGAGTTTCTTGATTTACCTGATTATATCCCCTAAAAAGAAAAAAAAAATCATTGTTCAAAGATACTGCAAGAATTTAATGGTTTATCTAAATGCCTACAGCAATTGCTGCCGCATGGGTTAATGGGAAGAACTGTCTCTGCTTCATCAAGAAGGATGTTACATTGCCTTATACTGGCAGCAAATATGCTTTAACAAGCATAGGAGTCTTTTGGTGAGAGGTTGGACACAAATCTAGCTGCACATGATCCCTGCATCCTTTGGTATGCAATGCCCTCACAAATTGGCTCCCTTGGAATGACAACACTTTCCCCAGCACCAAGGAGTCAGCTCTGCTTTCAAAATCACTCAGACCTTTCCAGATCTTTCCAGCACACAGAGACCAAGACGCTACCCCCTAGAACTGGGATGGAGAATTGTTCCTCTAAAACGCAGCTGTCTTTCTACAATTGTGCAGAATGATCAAACTCCTCATCCTCAAACCTTAAAACAGTATCTGCAAAATTATACTCCAGTGTTTCTGTGAGTATGAAACCAGCTGTCACGTCACTACTTTATTAAAGAGCATATCTGGGTGGACACTGTATTAGGGAAAGGTTTCTCAGTAGTGCTAACTAATACAGCAACAACAGGGAGGGCCACAAAACATTTCTATTTCATGAAAACAGGAGGCTTGGTACTATTTTCTCTTTCAACACCAGAAAATGAAATCAGTTTCTCAATGTTTTTGAAGGAAATAGGAGAGATGGTGAACAGCTGAGAGCCCAGCAGGCAGGCCATGCCTTGTGACAGGGAAGGGCCACTGTTGCCCAATGTGGAGCAAACACTCGAATCTAGCACTTCCCTGATCCTAGGCAAACGCCTTGTCAGTTTTAATTCTCAAAACTATTCCTTTTTGTAGGTATAAAATAGATGCCATCTGCATCAGACTTGTTCAACAGAAAACACTGCCAAGTCACTTACCTCTAGTACAGCAGTGAGCCCCAGTGAGCCCCAGTGAGCCCCCTGAAAGTGTCACCAGTGCATTTATATAAAAATTTTCAGTTTTGAATTAGAGAAAATGACTCTAATGTCACCTGATATCCATCAGTAATTAGATGACATTCCAACTATGGAAAAAGTCATGTAGCAGAACTCTTAAGCGAGCAGAATTACCTCCTCCTAAGTAGAAGGGGTCTTTTTTTGTTTAGTTACTTTTACGTGCTACAGCAGATGTACCACATTAAGTATTAGTTTCTGCCTGAATGAATAATGGAGACATGAGCACTTGTATAAACAAGGAAAGGTATTTAATGAACATATTGTACATACTAAATAGGCTGCTTTCTGTTGGAAGAGTGTAGAATGCATTCTTCCAAGTGCATGAAAATTCCATATTAATGATGCATGAGTTTTCTATGAACTGGGCCAGGCATAAACTGTCAACTGCATTTAAAACACCAAGTCAAAACTGATAATTGCTCATTTCAACATTAAAAAAAAAAAAGAGAGAAAAAAATCAAACCCCCCACAGAAAACAGAAGATGTCTAAAATGATAGTATTATTTTTACATAGTTTTTCATTACAGATCATTTGTTTGTATTTCTATTTTGAAAATTCAAGCCTGCTGGTCCCAGATGAATGTGTTCCTCTGGAACTGCAATTTGTTTCATTGTGTTTTAATTCATTTTCATTCTCTTCATGAACAACAGTGACATTTGAAAAACCAAAAGAAAAGGACAGAGTAGTTGGAACCTCATATTTACAGCGTATTTATAGAATTTGGCATGTTGGATACAGTTTTCTGAAAGATATTATTAGATTTGTTAGTGAGTGTCCTGCTGCTTTTTCAGGACTCTGTGGGTTTCATCTATGAAGGCAAGTGCTGAAGCTTTAAATGCCTGGCTGCAGTCAGAAGTGAAGCACTTTGGCTTCCTACACAATAGGAGCACAAGAACTACCAGACAGGATGAGACTAAAAGTCCATCCAGCCAAGAGTCCTGCATCCAGCTGCGGCCAGTAATGGAAATTCATAATAAATGCTTATGAGGAACAGAGTGACACCTCCCTCATATACTCTCCCAACTTTGAGCTGGATGCACCACATGTATTTCATCATCATTTAGGCATTGAGAGGAGACAGCAGTATGCCCTGATGAAGGGATTACACAGACAGCTGGCTCACACGACGAAACAGAGCTGGCTGATGCAGTGGGAGGTTGCTCCGACGTTTTTCATGGTTAGTGGGAGGTCAGAAGTATGGCAGCAAGCACAGAAGGTGACAGCTACATTGTCCCACTGAAAAGTTCATCAGCATTTCAGACCTCCCACATGCATGAAGCTGTGCAAAGAACTTCTCCAGCTCTCAAGCATCAGGTTCATAGATAAGAGAGGCTGTGCCATTTTTGAAGGCATTTTTTGCAACCTACTGACCTAGGCTACCAAAAACAGTGCCATAAATTTGGCTCAGTAGTTTGAGACTACCAAGTCAAACAGTGGGTTTTGTGTTCACAGATATTTGGGTGACAAGGATTTGTGGATTTCGATTGTAGTGAAAGGTGAAGAAATACCAGATTCACAGCTGGCACAGCTGACTGTGAGAGTCTTCCAAAGTCGGCTCCCACAAAGTGCAAACATGTCAGTTAGACAGAAATAATACCACTCGTCATCACACAAATTTCCCGTCACACTGGACTAGAGTGAAGGTACTTCCTTCATTAGGAATTAACAGTCTTTAACTCACAGCTTTTCTGAAAGGAAAGATGGTGACAGTGACACTCATTCCTTTCTAGTTAAGAAACCCACACCTATTTCCAGTACGTAAGATCTCAATTGTCATCAAACTTCCAAATATCCTCCTCAGCCAGGTATTTGGTATCCTCTTTATGGACTTTCTTAACCCCTGACACTGAAGTTTTCCACTCCAGAATTAAACAACTCTTCCTCAAATTCAAAAACCAAGTACTCACAACTGTATCGGTGATGCATTCAACAGCCTTTTGTGACTTGCACACAACTACAAACTAAATTCTTAAGGTAATAAATTGCCTCTGTCATGCAAAAGAGTACCTCTCAAACCAGACAAAAAACTCAGCGATAACTCAGCAATATTTAATTGGCCTTCTTTTATTTTTCAGCAAAGTATGTGACAATCACGTTTGTTTTACAGCAGATTCTCCACCAATTGGCTAAACAGCTCTGAACAGCTCATCAGTACAGCTCCTTATTTCAAATCTTCAAAGGAAATTGTTATAGAATTTGTAATTTGTAAATTTTTTGGTAATCTGCCAAGGTTTCATTGCAGACAGTTGAAACTTCAACATTAAACCTAGGTCTAATCTGCTGGTTAATAAAAAATGAAAAAACAAGCATAAAATTGCTAGATGGATATCCCCAAACCATACGCATACCCTAATAAGAAAGCACCATCAAATATACTAGAATATACCACAGAAGCTGCTAATGAATCTAAATCAAACTATACAAATGGAAAATAAATAAAAAATTGTTTAGATTTGTAAATACTTTCTTAAGATGAGAAACTATTAACTATCAGCTTAAGCAAATAGTTCAGGAAGGTGATAATTTCCCTTACTCACCAGATAAGACACTACTGAAAATACTTCATGGATGTTCTCGACTAAATTACATATTTATGTAAGGGAAAATACAAGTGGAAACACAAATCTTTAGACACAGGAGCTATAAATACATGATGTGGGTGATATTATTCAGCTATATAAACTATTAAAATATGCGTTTCAATCCCTTTCCCCCACAGAGAGTCTGGTCAAATTCGTTCAAACAAATCTCACAAAACCAAAAAGCTCTTGCATCTCACTTCTAACAGACAGACAAGTTGGTAGGACAGAAGAGTCTTTGAATTAACATCTTGGTTTTGATGCTTGTACATAACAAACTTGCACGTGGTTTGGGAAAACTTACCCTTGCCCAACAGAAGACATGAGGAAACAGGAGCAACCAGAGACCCCAGTACAGCAACGCTCCTTTGTTTCTCTTGCACAGGACTTTTCCGTTTCTTCCTAACCCCTGTGTTCACTATTTTTGCACAGAGACTTGTGCAGCTATTGTAAAATCCATAAACATAACGTATTTAAACAGCAGCCCTGTAATAGTTATTACTGTGACCCAAAACCAGAAGCAAAGAGGTTCATCGCAGTAATTAAAGGGCAGCAAATGATCTTTGTTTAATTCAGATGTTTTATTGGAAAGAGTATGCTTCAGTGCCTCAGTCATGCAGCAGCAATGTCTAGGAAACAGATTGCTAGAGGCCGACTAATTAAACAGTTACGAAGGGACAGCATGACCCTTTATTTTCCAAGTAATTACACTTATTTTTAAAAGGACTGAATAATAATTTAATTATATACAAATATATAAAAAATATGATCAATTGTACATACTTTATCATAACAGATACTGCTGCCTTTCATAGTCAACTGCTGTCTTTCATAGTCAATTATGGACTGTCAGCTGAAAGAGACCATCATCATTAACTGAATCAAATTTCACATTGATAAAATTGATCCTATTAAAATAAACCTACTGGCACAAAAGACAACTTTCATGGTTTCTTTCCAACCAGCCATGAGGGAAAGTGGGCTCAATCTATTTCTACTTTAATCAATAAGCTCTTTAAATGGCATCCACTCCGTTCCTCACCGATGCTGCCTTCTGGAAAGCCATTCTGCAGTTTTAATCACCCAGAGACAAAAAGAAACTCAGTAATTTTCTTTACCCCACAGAGCTCTACGCCTTTTCTATGCACCACACACTTAGACCTCGCCACCATTAGCATTAACCAGAAATAAGTAAAATTGTTTACACACCTCAATTTTTTTTCGTAAATAGTGAAAGTAGTAGATCTGTTCTGGTCAAACATACCAGTAACATCAAAACAGATTTTAAACTTCAGCTAGCTAGGAGACACTAAAGGCTAAATATTGATTGACAGGAAACTACTAAATAAAAACGTTTCATTGCCAACTTCTCATCTGTATAAGCTCAGCAATCTTAAGTCACACACTTCCAAATTGCATATTCTACTGTGTTTGAAACCTTAGCGAGCTGCAGATAAGGACCCTATCGGGACCAGCAAGTGGCTTACTCAGCTGCTCCCTTTAGTGGCTCTGCCTGGGGAAGCGCAATTTCAGGCTTGGTCGTCTTTTCTAGATTACATGGTAGTGCAGTACGTCTGAGTCATCTTAAATGAGCAACAGTTAAACAACTGAACTCTATGCCCCACATCACCTTCAAGAACCAACTGCCTAACACAAATGTCTACACTATGAAATGAACAGAACTGTTTTATATATGCACAACTTCTCAATTTTACTTAATTTTAAAGAACCAACCAGGCTATTCCACAACGTAAAACTGAAAATTTACATAGCAAGTTTGACATACATATACTGAATAGTTAGTGGACGTTTTCACAGCCAAACTACTAAAAAGTACCAAAAGTATTCAAAGTATTGTGGTTCCAGGCGTTTTTGTAGGTTTGCATAAAAGAGTGGGTAACACCCTGCAGACCTCTGAAATTTGTACAGATGTTCTTACTTCTTTCTATTTAATCAGGCCATGCCTATTACTTAGCAGAAAAGATAATTTGAGAGAAAGTATTTTCATGCCTTAATCACATTAGCAGACTTTCAAATGAATTGCTACCTTTAGGCACTACTTTTAGTCACGGACAAAGGAGTTGCTTGGCTTTTCTTTCTTTTCTTCTTTTTTAACATGATCCAATCACATGCATCAAAACATTAACTCCTTAATTAAATTCACAAATAATAAATAAAATATAAAGCACTGATGGTAAATAATTTTTATGAATATATTTAAATTAGTACAAAGTTAAATGCAAAAGTTATAACAGGCAATAAAGAGTGGATATATGGCACATCTAATGTAACATTTACTATTGTCACAGATATCGTGACCTAGGTATATCACCCTATTCACAGGAATTTACAAATATTATTGCTATTTTTCACTCCATGGTGTTTCTCTGCTTTTATGTGGTCATAAGAATCTTCTATATTAGTGTACATTTTAACAGTGGAGTGATTTTTATATGCCATTTTCTCTTTAAAAAGTCTCTATCATTTTAGACAGTAGAAAGATAGTATTTCTTTGGTCCTCTGAACACTGACACAGTGCACAGAGTTAACTGACACATTTAGGATTCTACTATAACTCTTAATCAAAATAAAACATTGGTAAAGGATTCTCTGTTAACTCCTGTTCAGCTGTGGCTGAACATGACTTGGACAAAGCCAAGACATCTGTGGCATTCCGTGCAGGAAGCAACGCTACCCTTCATCTTGACCTTTTTATCTCTGCCGTATTTACAGAAGGAACAAATTTGAAATACAATTAAGTTTTTCATTTAGAAAAACCAAAGGCAAATTTTAAATCATAAGTCTACAATGTGTGGTATGGGTGAAAATCTATGGTGGTGAAAAAAACTTATATTTAGTCAAGTTTTTAAAAAGCAGCAAATACAAAGCATGTTGCATAAAGTGCTGGAGTGTGTACTTGTTATGTGAAACCCAGCATGCTGAAGGTTATTAAAGGCAAGATGCAGAAGACAAAACAATCTCATTTGGAAGGATGCATACTAGCAGCTGCCATTCAGTTTGTCTGAAAATATGCAGGCATAAAATCATTATCAAAAATGAAAGGAGTTAAATCTGAATTTCAAAAAGAGGAGTGGGCTGGAAGTGAACGAAGAGTTTTCTAAGTAGAAGCAGGTTTAGGAGGAGAAGGTAAATAAGCATTATCCTGGTAACCTCAGGCTGTCAACTGTGAATGAGTTAAATCAGTGAGATGCAGAGAGTTTGAAGTAAAAGATGAAAATCCAATAGCCTGAAATATTCTATATTGCCATGCAGCACCATGAATTTTCTATCTGTCACTACCAGGAAACGGGATACCAAGTTGACATCAGGTGATAAAGGTCAGGAAACACAAATCGGTCTAATAGCACTTTTGTAATATTTTCCATATTACATACTATCAAGAATTATTTCCCACACAGTTTTTCTTCTTTACTTTAACATTCCATGTATACACAATTTCCTGCCCCAAAATCTAAAATTTTGCTTGACACAATGGAAAACCTGGCATCTACAACAGCTCAGTAAGATGGGGGCGGCAGGTGTTCAAACTCTTTGAGCTGCTCTCAATGCACATACATGAGATGCACTGCCACAATGAGTACCATATTTAAGGTCTGCTTCTACAAAATTGATTTCTCACTCACTACTGAGGGAATACAAACGGTTGTTAAAAATTGCATAAAGATGGCACAGGAAAACAGAAGGCAAGGAAGAAACACATCAATTATTTTAGCTTGACAATATCACTATCCAGAATATTCATTTGTCCAAAATTTTCAGACATCTGAGTGCACATAACAGATCTGACGCTCTGGGGACACACTGAATCCAGCAGCGTTTGGCTTGCACAGAGACCAGCAGATGCCTAGAACTTGACCCACTGGATTTACTGCACGTACACAGATCAAAAACAAAGCACATGCCCATCTAGTTCATGGATCCGTATTTTTGCCCGAAGTTTTCCAGAAAAAACATAGAGATCTATGCAATGTGGCTGTAGTAGTGCAACTTTCCCATACTGCTCACTGAGGCTTTGGTCACTTGTAAAGTTTCCCCTACAGCTGTCCAACCCCCAGTTATGACAACTGTGGCAATGGTGTTTGACATAACAATGAATATAACCGTACTAAACACAGTAAAACTATACTGTAAGTCTAAAAATATATTATAAATCAACCTTCATAAAACTAAATACTGACTGAATTTTACGTATTGGGTTAAAAAAAAGCCACAAATCACTTCTTACAGTTTTTTATGTTGACATTGACTTAACTTGTAAAAGCAATAGTGATCATAAAACAGGATATATAAACTATTGCATTATCTTCCCCTACTGCATCTTTTAGAGTTTTAAAATACTAATTTTATATAAATGAAATTACTTTAATTTTTTTAAAGCCATCTGTTAACTGGCCTCAAGAGCATGTTCCAACACAAGGTTTTTAAGGGAGTAGTTAACCATGCATCTCCACTGCTTTACTACTGCGCGGGCATGCACATCACACACAGAAAACTGCCCACAATCCTGTTCCTTAACTAGTAACCTACTTGCTCTTGTCACCTTTGGGTCAACTAAGAAAAAATTATAGTTAAATCATTATGAATATTCAAGACTAACAATGATCTTGCATTAATCAGCTGAAATACTTAAGGAAATACAGGAAACTCCTGTATTTTTAAACTTTCAGTCTTAAATCATGTGTCAGCTCACAGCAGTAAAATCTGCAAAATTGTATACAAGTTTTTGGAAAGCATCAGAAATTCCATTCCACATGAAAAACAGAGAAGTAAAATGTAAAAGATTTTAAAAGTAAATTGAAGTTGAGTCTCAGTAGGACATTTCCCGGGCAAAGATTCATTAGAACTAAAAGCCTTACTATCAAACAATATCATCTGTAAGAAAAGATGAGTTTGAACAGGTTCCCACATCCCATCCCTGTTCCTGCAAATATCCGTCTGACCACCGTGGGTCATCAAATTCAGTACAGTCTCTAGTCCAGGGCAAAGGGGACTGCAGCATTTAGGCGATAGGAAAGTTGGGTTAATAAGTGAGATAATGTGTAGTTAATACAGAGTAATCCGGTTTCATCAAGTTATCAGTCTTTACTACTCAGATGTCTTTGCAATGTCCTTCCCAGGACGCAGGTTTTCAGAAAGACCAAGGAGCCTGTGTGCAGTCCTGTACTCATCTCTATTTGTATTTACTTCGCTGTCATTCACCTGAAAAATTATTATCTCTGAATCACATTTCGGAGTTCTCCCAGGTCCAGCAGAGATCCAGCACACATTTTGAGCTCCAGCTTTGTGCCACATGAAACTGTGGTGCTGCTTCTGAATTCACAGCTGTCAAAGCTGTACAGCTAGATACCACATACTGCTCTGCTCGAACTAATACGCATGGCAGAAATAATCTGCAGCTCCAATTGTCTACTTACAGATAAACACAAGCTATTCACATTTAAAGAGAGGAGCATATTCAGGGATCAGCAAAATATTCTGCAGGAGTCCCAAAGAAGGAAAAAGGAGCTTAATCGACAAAAATCTCACAAAAATAGTATAAATGGAAAGGCTGAAAGACAAAAACAACTATTTTCTCATTTGCTTAAACATTGACAGCATTCATTTGAAGTAGTACTTTCTGGAAATACAAGAAGCAGAATATATCTTTTTGTATTAAAAGCAACACTTTCCATTATACAGAAGACCCCAGTCCAGTGACCAAGGTGATTGCTACAGTCACACTGTTTCATTCTAGTAGTGGGGCACCTACCTTAAAGCAATACTCAGTGCCTTTTTTTCCTATGTAGCCTTTTGCAAAACACTCATCATTTTCCCTAAAATTACTTTTTTTTTCTTGCAGACAGTTTTCTCAAGGGTTGGAAGTACATCAACATAGAAAAAGAGTTATTTCTTTAGGGAATTGAAGGTGAGGGGGGTTCCCCCCCTGTACCAAGGTAACATGACAGATTTCATAAACTGAGGAAATGAGCATAAAATTCAATCTGTTTTCCCATATAAAATACTATTACTAATATATTAACTCATACAACCAAGACTGTCTCAATAAATGTTCCAATTATGTGTTTAAAGTATTCTTGGAGATTGACACCATTAATACCAATGAAAATTAATGGGAATTCCACAGTGTTCTACAGCGCATCAACCAAAGAACATTTCCCAAGGGAATTATTAAGGAGTATCTATATTTAGCAGCAATATAAAAGCAAATAGTTAGAAAAAAGCTGGCACTTCAGCAGTTTTTATTTAAACTAGAAGTTCACTTTCACCATTTTTCTTTAAAGGTCTTGCAGAAGAAAGGCAAAGGATAATTTTTTTTATTTGTTAACATGGCAACTATAAATCTGATTTGGAATACATGTTTCTAGGAAAGCTGGCTATAACCAAAACGTAATCAGCAAAATGAATAGATGATATACAGTATTTCAGTGAATAATGCTTTCCTGTGGTTTCAGCATGGCTGGAGTGGAAGAATCTTTCAGCAACCCTAACTAAAACTGAACCTGCGTCACATTCATCACCCTGTTAACGACTATAGGGAAACAGGCGCGCACTTGTTCAGGTCTGAAGTTCTGCCTAGAGACTTTTTCCTTCTTTCTCTTTCCTGATGAAGGAAAGATTCTGTTTTCCATTACTTCCAAATTAAATTTGACCAGTAAAACAACAGAATACTGGGCAAAATATCCTGCAGTGCAAAATCTATCCAAAGTGGTAACTTCAGCAATATGTCAAGTAATACCAGCAAACTTTCTCCATATGATTCTACGATTTTCCAACTGTAAAGCCTTTTTTTTTGTAATCAGCCAGTTCTCCCCTGTGACTTCTACAGGAAGGTGAGTGCATTGAGGGGTACGAGCGGGTGGCTGGGAGCACAAAGAGGGTTCTCACACACTTTTCCACATCCTGCGTTCCCATGTGCTTCCCCAACTACATTCTTTTGTGAGTCCGTATATATAGCTGGCTAGGACTAATTTGAAATTCCTCACTTGGACAATGCATTCTTCCCGAGTGGTATACAGCTGCTTCAGTCATTCAGAATATTTCACAGGAGGTTAGTTTGGCTTACAAGTGGACATCTTCCCTGATGTCTGCCATAAATTAGCCTATGAGTGCAAATAAAGGGAGTTTTATTGCATTATGTTTGGTGAGTTCCCTTGTGAGAAAATGCTCAATAACAAAAGAAAAACAGCCCACCTATAATACCGTTATGAGTGTATGTATTTCTGGGAACTGTATTTGCAAGCTTAACAATGAACAGCAGTCTGTGCCAATGGAAATCTTGCTTCTGTTGGGAAAACACGGAAAGGGAAATGGTAGGCAGGTGTATTTTACATATAAAACCATAGTCTCATAGGTATCTATAGACATTGTTATAGAACATTAACATATTACATTATATATTATTTAGATAATGCATTCTATTAATAATATTATGTATATGCATAACTGAAAGCTGTAGCCAGGCATTCTTAGTGTTCATATAATCAAAATCTATGTAATAAACTTTTAAAAACATATCTGCCTGCAATTCTATGAACAGTTAAACAGCTGCTTAAATGGGGAAACATGTAAATTCCTGCTACAGTGGTGCATTTTAATTCACAAATTCCTGATTTTATTTCCTTGAATTCAGAGCACCACAACTACCCACAAAAACAAAAAAAATAAAAATCCAGAGCTAATCAGTTTTTAAGACAGGGTCTTATTTTAAATTTCCACCTTATAAAACTGCATTGTAATATGAGCATATACACAGATGCCAAACTAGGTCAGTTAACTGTCTAAATTTATAATAAAATTTAAATAAAATTTAGGATCAGTTAACTGTCCAAATGCCTTTTTGCAAAGACAAAAACTAAATTGCTCAATATCATACCAATTAGTACCTACATAGTTGTGTGGTTCATAACTAACAAAAAAATCAAATCAGATTTAAAGCCACCCACCGAGATGAAAATATTTAGAACTACAACTGTAGCACGCTATAACGAAGGATTTCTCAAGCTTTATATCCTTATTGCAGACAGCTCGTACATTAAACATTTGATGATGTGAGAAAAACAGAACACACAGTCTGTGCAAAAACCTTCTGTCTAGCATAGCAACAAAAATAAATATTTCACTGAAAAACCCTCAAACCTGTAAGTGAAGCTACTTTTATTACTTACACATTATTGGCTTTATCTTCTGGGTGGCCAAGTATGCACTAGGCAAAAGAAAATGAAGAAGTTTTGCAAAAAAAGGAACTTTCTTATTCCTTTGTGTTGGACTGCTTGGAATACTAAGTCTTCCCTGAAAATCTGGGTTGTATTTCAATATCTTGTAAAACACTGCATAGAACCTAGCACAACACACACCTGAGAGTGTTTGTCACACACCAAACTCTTTGGCATTTCAAAACACTCAAAAGGTAACCTACTGACACATGCCAAATTTCCACGGACAGCAGCAGCTGCATTGGCCTGGTGCTGTTGCCACTATTAACCTCAGTTACAATTTGATGGCCGAATTAAGTTGTCTGCCAGCAGTTCCAGCTGGCATAATACATTATTATGTGGTGTCATGCTGTTTAGCTATGGTCAGTGTTGTGACATGCTGAGCTCCACGTGTTTATCCTCTTTTTACAGATCAAGCTTAAATCCTGAAACTTCATGCAAAGTACCGATTTCTTTAAGTCATAGCCAATCCAAGCGTTATCAGTTCCAGTTTTATATAAATTTCATCAAAATAAACCTATAAACAAATGCTCTCATCTCTGCACACTGCAGTACCATACATGACACGACTTGGGAAAAGGATGGTCCAAAGATGCAGCTAAATGGCATATTAGGGGCAAATAAAGTTTCATATTTTTTAATTTCCTGGCTTTCACATTGCTGCAAGAGCTGAAATAGTCTCTGGAAAATTAGTACAAACCCAGGGTAACGTCCTGCAGGCTATTTGTGGATGACACCTCATCTTGACTCCAGAAAGATGAACAATCCCACCCCACCTCCAGCCTCCATGCCTCCTGGATTCTAAGTAAGCGTTATTCGAAGATGCATTTGCAGGATACCAGAAATAATATCATTTGATCAGAGACAAGCATATATGTAAAGTAAGAAGTGCTGTTACTTTGCTAATGTCCACTCTTTTAAAGCCAGAGGGGTCTGGCTGCAGAACTCCTCATCCTATAGTTGCAACAAACAAAAACTAACCTGCTTCTCCACTGTTATAATTTAATAGATATCTGCTGTACAAGAAATGGGAAAACGCTAAAACACAGTGTGTTCATAGGCTGTATTGCTCTGAATATTATATTTATTCCTAACGCACTAAGTCTGAAATTGTATACAGCTATGACTTCAAACAGATTTCAGAATCTGATTTTAAGAATAGCGATAGAGGAGCAATTCCATTGTCATGGCTCATTTTGAGATGCTGTGAATACTTCACACTGATATTTTGACAAACAACTTGTTATTTGAGAAACAACTATTTATGGTCCTCTTCAGAGGCAAAAAATAAGTTTAAGGGTTTTGTGGGGTTTTTTACATTTCATTGTATTATATATCCATCTGCACAAACACTATTATGTTTATTACTGTGAAGCCTTATTTACGGCAAAAAAGACCACAAACTAAAAAGTGTTTCTTGTTCCATGTCAAAGTGTATTAATTTCTCCATTCAGTTTCCTTTCCTTAAAAATAGAAACATATTTTTAGGTAAAAACTCTTTAAATGTAGACAATGAAACAAGCACAACCTTCCTGAGTAAAGCACATTAATAAAAAGGCTGGGATTTTATGCAGTCCTCTGGCTGTTGATTGCATTCACCACATCGTTAGCTCTGAATAAAAGTAAGATAACCTCTTCACCAATACTATACTAAACTCACAATTAAGCTATCTTTAGTAGATTTTAAGATTTTCCTGTAAGATTAGCTTTTTACTCCTACACTATTTTTAACGGCATTGACCTTTATTATAATTTCCAATACTGAATCCAAACAAGGAGGGTGTTACCCATGGTCCCATGCGGAGTCAACAGCAAGCATCCTCACCTCTGCCATTTCGCTGACCTCTTGGGATGGGACCGGACTCGCTTCTTTTGCCTGCTCTGAGACTAGGCACACTTATTTCCCCCTCCCTAATTACAGCAGCAACTATAATGAAACATTATAACATTACTAACTAGCTGCACCACAACACAGCACCTGGTCACTTCTGAACGGTTACAATAATTCTCTCTGAGCTGTTCCTCAACCCTTACCAAAAGCTCAGAGAATAATCAGGAAACAAACTCTTTATATGCTTTTCAGAGATCCAAATGAGGTTTAAATGGAGTTTTGGTTTGGTTTTGTGGGGCTTTCTTGGGGAGTAAGAGGGTGAGGTCTTTCAATTAATGTGAATGAGAGTCTTTCCTGAGCAAGCAAAATGTGTAAGGAATGCAGAACGCACCCCTTCAGGTATTTGGGGGATGGTGAGGGAAAAAAAATTAAAAGTGACTGAGGTGCCTCTGTTAAAACCATCTACTTTGTACGCACATGAACATTTCCTCATTAAAGATTCATAAGGACTTTATAGTTTTAATGCACATGTGGCAGTGTTACAGTTCAATAGCCAGAACTCTTAAAAAGAAAAGGAAAAAAAAAGAGGACACTTTACTGTTTCTTTAACTGACTCCCTTTTCATGGGAAACAGAAACCTCCTTCTTTAAACACCGAAGCACAATTGCTGCTAAAGCCTGCCGTTCTAAGAAAGGTCTGAACAGATGAAAAACAAATCAGTATTTCTATTGTAATTCATATTCACAACCACTCCCCATTTCCTACTGCTGAATTTCTGCATTTTCTTGCCCCAACAAAGGATGAAATCACATCCCTTAGTCACAAACCTTTTCTACAATCACCAAGCTGTCAGTGAGGAGCACCTTGAATGGCTCCTTAGCTGCTAAGGATAATAAGGAAAAAAAATGTAGAAAAGTATTAGGGAAGGGAAAGAAGAGCCCTCCCTGTATCAGGCTGAACGTTTGAACACAGAAGGCTCAGCACTGGATTTCTGTAGGTCAGCCTAGGATAATTATGATTTCAGCAGGATCTACCTGCTGTTTCAGAATGCACTGATTTTTTTCTTTATGATCATTCTTTCTGGTGCAGCTTATACTCCCATTCTGCTACAGTCTGTTGAACTTCAAAGGTGAAGACACTTCTTTAAGGACAGGCAAAACAGAGATGTGTCTCAAGCTGGGTAATGCTGACATCTCCCATCCTGTTAACTTTATTTTCATGGAAAAGGTGAAGAGCTTTCTGCTGCTTTCCTTGTCATTTTCTGCTGTGGTCCAAATGACCCATGTGACTTTTCAGGGATTCCTTTATTTTTCTCTTTGCCAAAAAGCAATCTGCACCTGTTAAAAAGCTCTGACTTTAGACGGAAGACAGGCAGGCATCAGCAAACCCTCAGCAAACTACCCAAGCTTGTATGGGGGTTTGAGGGAGGATGGTTAACATGTTAGACCTCTGGCATAGTTTCGCAAAGGAAAAGTTTTGCAATGAAGCAAATAACTGTGTAAGGATTGCCCTGCAGAGGGATTACAGGTTGTAGCTTCATTTTTTTTTTCTCCCCCAAGATGCTCCTAAATAATTTACTCCAATGCAACATAGACTGCCCGCTCATTGGCCAGATCCCCCCTTCAGTCTACTGCAAACCATATCCAAAGCCTATTATTTTTAAGCAATGCGAAATACGTCCTTCTGCTCCTCTGCTGTGCAGAGCGCGTGACTCCCTCTGCAGTATGCACCACTTGTTCTAGGGGTGAGAAACATAAACCAAATGTCTAAATGCAGGTATCCAGCAGTGTCCTAGGGCAGGCCTAGCCAGCCCACTCAGGTAATGCCACATGCCTGTGGCTGAAGCAGATTCAGAGCAATGAATTTTTCTCCTTTTTCAGCAGTTCTTTGGTACCCTTCCTTCTCACTGCGTTAGCATCAGCATCCCATCACTCAGTCCCAGGTGACCTGACACCTTCCCAAGCTATCTTCACCATGCTACCAACCTAAATTTTCCATTCCCACTCTTTCTATCTTGATTTTTATTTAATCTCATACTCCATTTCTCCTGCTCCTATTTTTATCTTCTCTTTTACCCTTTCCACTAACCTTCATATAAGCAGAGGCCTTCGTCAGAGTGCTTTAAGTCTTAATAACAATATTACCATCTATGAAGATCACCTTCATCTCCAGTCGTTTAGCATGCACAGTTCCCTGATATCGGTTAATGGGCTATACGGCTTAGTGCTGTGACATTTCAGTGCAGACGAGGAGCTCAACGGGTACTGCTCTGGACTCCATCCAGGACATGTCAACCCCTGGCAAAATAGGCAGCCTTCCTAGACGCTAATTTCCAATTCTGTGTAGCTTCTTGTTACAATAAATTAAATGCTAGTGTTCCTATACTAGTAAAATATTTAGTGTTCTCTGTTTGACTTTCATGTCCCAGAATTACTTGGCAAGTAAGGTCTCTAAATCCCATGATAATTATCTCACTATTGGCTTCAGGATGACAGAGTATTTTTGTAGTGAATGACCACATCTGTACCATGTCAGACTTAGTTAGAGATTAATAATAGGTACTACTATTCTGCCTAAAAATTTTCATGCTCACAAATTCTACCAGCTACATTAAAAGTGACAGATTATGCCATGTACTTACAATAAATGTCAGTCACAAAAGCATGCAACTTAGCTGATAGCAGCAACAAACCTTTGGGAAAACAGGCAAAATGTAAATTTGATCAATCTAAGTTTATTCAATTATACTGTTCAAACTTTGACTCAGTATAAGCTTACTTTGTTATATATTCCTGTGACTATAGCTAGTTTTATTATTTAGTATTCCATAGGATTACACAAAATTTATTCGTATGCCTATGCCCACGTCTAACATGGGCAAAGACAAGCAAGTTGACAATTACACTGAATGATTCCATAACAGTGAGAGCGATTCCCGTTATGACACGTGGATTTCATCAGGAGAAAAAAAAAAGAGCATATTTGATACATCTCGGTATTGGGTATTTGATACATCACCATGAGGAAAATTTCCAGGTTTCTTGTGACATTTTATAGCTTGCAGCCATAGTGACTCTTAAAACATTATTTCATAAAAATCTTTTAACAAATAAAATCAACATGAAGAGACATAAATATGTAGTACAACTGCCATTTTTTTATCATCTTACGCTTAATATTTCTTAACTCATTCTGCTAAGATCAGAGGCACTGCTGTCTTCATCTAGTCTGACTTATTTTTAACAAAATAATCATTTTAGCGATTGATTCCTATATTGCTACACTCAAATAGATCATTCGGAAGTCTGAAACGAAAGCATTTTTAATACCACAAGACCAAATGCTGACATATGGCAATCTTTTATTTTGCTGTTCTTCAGGTTTTGGGTTTTTTTCCTCATTTTTCTTTTAATTTTTTTTTTTTTTTTTTACCTGATTGGCTAGGTTCAAAGGTTTACTGCACTGGCAAAATTTCCCTTTTTTTAAGTGACAAACGGTATTAGTTTTTCAGGTGAGGAATTTCTCTTTTTTATTAAATGTTTTGTATTGAGTTCATTTCACAACTTCTGATACTCATTTATAAGCACGCTAAACCATTGACATCACGATTCCATCATCATATGTACAATGACTTGGTAATCAGAATTCTCACACTCCAGTCTCCAATTAATGAAGCCACATTTTTTTCCATCAATACAACTCATTCCTATACACTGTTGTTAATTACAGCCCAGAGCCCAGTATGTACCTTTGAACTCCTTTTCCTTATTATATTTCTGCACACAAATCCAACAAGTTACTGCAAAAATGACTTTTACTGTGAATTTCCACTGTGTTTATATATGATACACACACATATGCAACGTACCAAGTGAATGTTGTTAGATCATTGATTTGATTGTTGAATATAAATCTTTGCATAAATGTAATGTATATTGTTTAAAAGCTTGCAGCTCAGCCAAATGAAAATAGATCAACATTGAACTGTGCAAGACCACATCTAAAACACAGGGACAAATCTCTGCCAGATTTCAAGTCTGAATATTTCAATTCTGAACATAACAGTGTTGAGGGAGGAGAGGGGAGTGGATAAAAATCTGAATTTTGCATAATTTCTTTAAAACTTCGCCAAAACACTTTTCCATTTGTCCTCAGAAAGAACCCAGCTGTTTTTTAATGAGTCTCTGTAAGAAGTTAACCCCTGGCTTAACCCAAAATGAACCACACAACAACCAAACGATCTGATGAAATTATTCGCTCTAAGGATTAAAAATACAGCATTAGAACAAACCTGTACTAAGCTTTCAGAAGAGACTTTTATATAGGGAAAGGGGAAAAAAGATCTCATAATAAAAGTTTTAACCTTTTTATGTTCCATTGGAGAAACGTCAGCATTTCAGAAGATTTTTAAAGGAAAGTTTTGTACAAATAATCTATATAACTTTACATTTGTCTAAAGGATGGCAATGCTACTTTTAATGAGAGTATCTATTACATTCTAGGAAAATACAATATACAATTCTATTAAACAGTTGTTAAAATAATGCATAAAGCATTTAGAAAGAGCTCTATGGTGCAGTAAATTAGATCTTTCTTCTCAAAAACAGGAGTTTATGACCCATATTCATCATGCAACCAAGAAAACCAAGAATGGGTACTCAAATTATGACTGTTAAGAGTATACAAAAAAAAAAATCAATCCAGAAGTGTGGGAGATGTGTAGAAACCAGACTGTTGAGCATTTTTCCAAGTAAAAATCATGCAAATGAAATGATGCCTAATGTACTTTTTGCTGATGAAAATTGTTATATTAAGAACAGACTGACCTCCGGCATCACTTCAGAGAGAGGTTTATTTAGGTTAAGATAAAGGTTACTTCTTTGGCTCTGGTAATAGCCAATTAATTTTGTAATGACAACTGCTGATTAGCTTTCAAAAAAAATCTCCTAATAAATGCTACCCGCCAATAATAGACAAAAGAATCTGGAAGCACAATTCATCAAGGGGTGGTGTATGTATGTACATGGATATTTTCCTTACCCAAACTGGAACCTTCCTCTGTAAGGTGTGGAAAGCTCTAATCACTTCCATTGCCTCTGTCTCCCGAAGAGGAGGAGGGAAAAGAGAGGGGTCAGAGGATAACAACCTGCAGCAGTGCCTCATATTGTGTTTCTGTCAGCCACTTCTTGCATTGTTCCCTTAAATCTTTTCTCTGATGTTGTTAGGAATGAAGCAAATGAGAAGGAAACGAGCCACCTTCAATTTAATTCTACAAGGTCAGGTAGGATAAAACTAAATGGGTACACTTAGGCAAATACCGCAGTAATAAAAATTACATTTAGTAATCCCTTGTTTTCAGCAACATAATAAAATGAAATAAATATAAGATTAGGAAAATAGAAGCGAATAAGCCAGAAAACAAAGTTTACAGAATCCCAAACTTAACATACAGAAAATGTACAGAATAGCTGATATGCAAAAGGAGAAATGCCAGTAAAGAACAAAAAATTGCTTTGACCTTTAGCATTCTGGGATGTAGATAGCTTGCTGGGTAATTGGCTGATTGACTGTTCTACTAACTTTCTGGGTGAGTGGTGGAGCAGGCAGGCTGCCTTCCTCAGGTTCACCGCTAACAAATTGGCACTGATATCATACATACATGGCACATGCATTCTCTTTTTTAATTCCTTTGAACCCATGCTCATTCTGTCTCACACAGGAGTTTGAAACTTCAATGGGAAATGAAAGGTAATCGCATTTAGATTACCTTTCTATCAGTTCATGCTTAACTAACCTGAATTTATCCCAGGAACTGACATAAATAGTACACTGTTGTGTAGCTCTAAGTTTCATGATGATTTGTGATGTTCTTAAAGTCAAAACATCAACTTACAAGCTACAGGTAATACTACCAAAATAATATAGCATATAAAATGGTTGTTCTCAAAGTCAAGATCAACACGAGTTGCCCAGCTATACTACTATCTCAGTACTGAAACAGGAAAAGGTACCATTTCCAGTTCAGCCTGTGGATTGAAGTAGGAAAATCAGCAGCCGCAATTCTCACAGTTTACTCTTTTTACATGAGCCCATGACTAAAGTTTGACCGTAAAATCTGTAAGCCAGTCAGTATGAAAGGTTCTTTCAGTCATTCTGCAAGACTGATAATACCTTGTGTGACCCTGTCTGCTTTTTGCTGGCTCACCACACTTCATTAGGGTTTGTTTTTCGTTGTTGAACTACACAATGACTTAAATAGGTCATCAGAAAAGCTTTGGTTTCAGAAAATTTTCTTCATTTCATAGAAGTCTGACTGGGTCGCCAAGAAGTATACATGCTGTTTGGCCTTCCCAGCTATTTCATAAGTTTTAAGTTTTGTGTAAACCCAGTTAATGGAAACAGTATCCACATCTGCTTTTATCTGTCATTAACTTACCAGGAAAATTGGGCAATCAATGGGACTTCTTCATAGCATACCACCAGTGACTTCAACAGTGTACACTAAAGCCACAAATTTACAATCTCTGAAACATGCAAGCATTAAAATAAATAAATAAAAAGCACACAGCTAATGCTCTACAGTTCATTAAAAATGCTAGAGTTTTAGTCCATTGAACCTCAACCTCACTAAGGCACATCAAGTACTTAAAGAAATGAATTTGCTAGGTTCATTCAGCAAAAGAAAGCATTGCATACCCCGTGTTAGCATGTTGCACAAGTTGAAGAAACAGCAGCAAACAACGACATGCCTATACCAGCTTTTGCATACATTGGCCTATGCCCAGATTCTTGCAGAGTTCACGCTCTTGCTGCTGGCATACAGTCAACTTCATGTGTCCAGCACACATCTTTCATAAATTATGGTTCTATATTCTTTGTAGATATCAACCAGAGTTTCATTTCTCAGCCTGCACCTACTTTTCTCTCCTAAATGCTTGCTAATGAAACGGCTGCTCAGTAGCATGCCAGTTACATTTTCTGAAGAAACATGGGCTGTTCCTGCGAAAAGGAGTGGAGTGTTAGGGAACAGCACCTCCATAACACGGAGGTGTGGAAAGCCACAAGGGCTACTGAGAGGCACTAGGTGGGCTGAAGGTATGAAACTTGGCTTATCTCACTTCTGTGAGAATTAAATTAATTCCTTCATTGAGAAATTGTCACACAAAAATGTTTTACTGGATTTGTGGGGGAAATGGGCCAAAAGTAAGTAACAATATAGGACTTCATGCACATTTATGGAACTCTGAATAATTATAGAGGTATAGGATGCTACACACAAAAATGAAGTACCTGCCTTGGTAGGTTATTTCAACACAAGAAAAATAAGCAGACAGAATGATGTGAGAACACATATACAATGACAAAGGACGGATTTTTTTTTTTTTTTTTAATGAGCCTATAGGAATTACATGCCTAGGAAGTGAATACTTCACCATAAAACAGAGAACTCTGGGGAAATTTCAAAGGGGAGAGACCTGAAATGAGAAAACAAAACTTTAGGACACGCATCCACTAGCATGGTTACTCAACACAGAGGTGGGAAGACCAGAAATTTCCTCATGTCAGTATGAACAAAAGAAGAAAGTCTGCATAAAGACCATTTCCAATGTATACTATTACTAATCCCTTCCTGACAGTTAGGTGCTTTCCCGTGATCCATGTGTGTCCTTCACCCCCCTCCTAAAATTTATTATTTTATGATACCTTTTTTCTACTTTTGTTAAATGTTTTTTCCTTTCACTGTCACTGCTTAACATAAATTAGAACAAGACAAGTAGAAAAGTAGGAAATGGCTGAATGAAGGAGAAATTATGTCAGAGCTATTAGCTAAGATAAATTTTCTCCTCTTACAGTAAGACAGAACCTGAATACATAAGTAGATAGGTATATGAAACCAGGCAGTAATTGCCATGCAATAACATAGTCCATTGGGGGGGGG
>Ga0065711_1000061_pt1 | contig 108007 bp, 86 predicted proteins | sample Hoacrofraction12_FD_59098 | JGI IMG/M metagenome (GOLD analysis project Ga0065711, IMG submission 59098) | Hoatzin crop microbial communities from Cojedes, Venezuela - Epithelial fraction 12 v2 (version 2) | ecosystem: Host-associated > Birds > Digestive system > Esophagus > Crop | place... | reverse complement strand
AGCGCTCCGCCAAATCGACGAGAAACAGTATGCCGCCCCGTTCGCCATGAGCGGCAAGCGCGTGGTGAAGGTGGGCATCAGCTTCGACTCCAAGACCCGCGGCATCAGGGAATGGAAGGCCGCCGAGTGATCACATCATTTTTCAAAACACCAACAAACGAATGGAAAAACTCACATTATACCCCAAGCTCATCATGGATGCGCTGGCCACCGTCATTTATCCGGGCACAAAGAAAAGCCTCGTAGAGAGTGACATGGTGGCCGATCAGCCGGCCATCAACGGCATGAAAGTGAAAGTGGTGTTGCAGTTTCTGCGCGACACCGACCCGTTCTTGAAATCCACCGTCAAGGCCGCCGAAGCCGCCATCCACTATCACGTCTCTAAGAATGTGGAAGTGGAGATCGAGACGGAGTTTAAATCCAAACCGCGCCCCGAAGTCGGAAAGATGTTGCCACAAGTGAAAAACGTGGTGGCCGTGAGCTCCGGGAAAGGCGGCGTGGGTAAGAGCACGGTAGCGGCCAACCTGGCCATCGCTTTGGCCCGCCTGGGTTACAAGGTGGGACTGCTCGATGCCGACATCTTCGGCCCGTCGGTGCCCAAAATGTTTGGCGTTGAAAACGAGCGGCCTCATGCCGTGCACGTGGACGGGCGCGACCTCATTGCACCCATCTGTATGTATGGCATCAAACTGCTGTCCATCGGATTTTTCGTCAATCCCGACACGGCCACACTGTGGCGCGGCGGCATGGCTTCCAATGCTTTGAAACAGCTCATTGCCGATGCCGACTGGGGCGAATTGGACTATCTCATACTAGACACGCCGCCAGGCACTTCCGACATTCATCTCACGCTTCTGCAAACGCTGGCCATCACGGGAGCGGTCATCGTTTCCACGCCCCAGCAAGTGGCGCTGGCCGATGCGCGCAAGGGCGTTGACATGTATCGCAACGACAAAGTGAATGTGCCCATCCTCGGACTGGTGGAAAACATGGCTTGGTTTACGCCGGCCGAGCTGCCCGAAAACAAATACTACATCTTCGGAAAAGAAGGCTGCAAGCTGTTGGCCCAAGAACTGGGTGTGCCGCTCTTGGCGCAGATTCCCATTGTGCAGAGCATCTGCGAGAGTGGCGACAGCGGAGCGCCGACCGCGCTGGGCGACACCATGACCGGCATGGCATTTCTCAACCTAGCACAAGCCGTGGTGACCGTGGTAAATCGTCGCAACGCCTCGCAACCGCCCACCAAGATCGTGGAGACGCACACCTGATGTGCAACAATCGGACATAGCCTCATCACCTACAAGACTCCCCACCGCAAGCCGTTTGCGATGGGGAGTCTTTTGTTTCTATATAATATTGGTATGGGTCAGCGCTCGCTCATTTCGCATTGCTTTCTCAAGCCGCTACGCCTTGTGCCTTGCGTCACTTCTTCAATTCGATGCGGAAAGTGGTGCCCTTGCCCACCTCGCTATTCTTCACAAAGATGCGCCCGCGGTGATATTCCTCCACAATGCGCTTGGCCAGCGACAAGCCGAGCCCCCATCCGCGCTCCTTGGTGGTGAACCCAGGCTTAAACACCTGCCCAATGTCTTTCTTGCGGATGCCTTTCCCCGTGTCCGACACCTCGATAGCCACGCGCCCGCCCTCGTCCTGTACAAAGAGCGTAATCGTTCCGCTGCCGCCCATGGCGTCCACGGCATTCTTGCAAAGATTCTCAATCACCCATTCGAAGAGCGAGGCATTGAGTTTCACCGTGATGTCTTGCGGCGGGAAGAGTTTCACCATCTTCACTTTCTTCGATGTGCGCAGATTCATGTAGTCCACCACATGATTCATCACCTCGTTGAGCCCCGTGGGCACGGGTTCCGGCAGCGAACCAATCTTCGAGAAACGGTCGGCGATGAGTTGCAACCGCTTCACGTCTTTGTCCATCTCGGGGATGAGCGTGTCGTCGGGGTAGGTTTCGCGCAGCATTTCGGTCCACGCCATCAGGCTCGATATGGGCGTTCCCAATTGATGGGCTGTCTCCTTCGACAATCCCACCCACACCTTGTTTTGTTCGGCGCGCTTCGATGTGAGCAGCGCGATGATGGCCACCACGATAAAGATGAAGGCCACGCCCAGCGACACATAGGGGTAGATGTTGAGCCGCCTCAGCATGAGCGAGTCGTCGTAGCACACATCTATATAGTCGGTTGCCGTGCTGTCCGACAGTTGCAGACGCACATAGCGCTCGGCGGCCTTCATCCGTGCAGCCTCGCTTGCCGCCATGGCCATGCTGTCGGCTGGGGTGGCACCCTTGAGCGACACGTTGCGCAAGGTTTGCACGCGGCCGTCGGCATCCACCACCACCACGGGGATGGTGTTGTTTTCGTTGAGCACCTTCAACACCAGATTCAGGTCGGTGTTCTCGTCGGCCTGATTGAGCGAGCGCATGGCTTCGGCCCATATCTCCATTTTGCTGCGCTCTTCCACGGCAAGGTCTCTCACTAGGCTGTGGGAAACCACCAGACTGAGCACCACAAAAATGACGGCTGCCGCCACGAGCAGCAGTTTCACGCGTCTTATGCGGTCGGTCCATTGCATACTTCTAAAACTCATATTGTGCCGTTTTATTGTGTGCCGCTCTTGCAAAAAGCACGGTTGGCAGTGTAGGCCACTGCCGTTGGTGCATTCCCTGAACAAAAGAAATGCCCCGTGTCTCCATGCGAGACCTCGGGGCATTTCCGTTGTTCTTTGTTTCGAGCCTTAGGCTTCGGCTGCCGGAATCACCGACACCGTGCTCTTGTTCTTGCGGCCCTTCTTGAAGTTCACCACGCCGTCAACGAGCGCAAAGAGCGTGTCGTCTTTGCCGATACCCACGTTGGTGCCGGGGTTGTGCTTTGTGCCACGCTGGCGAACGATAATGTTTCCGGCGGCCACCTTCTGACCGCCCCAGATCTTCACGCCGAGTCGTTGAGCAGCAGACTCACGACCGTTCTTCGAACTACCTACACCTTTCTTATGTGCCATTTCTAGTCCTCCTGTGTTGTTTAAGCGTTTACTGATTTGATTTCTACCTCGGTGAACTGTGCGCGATGGCCATTCTTCACGCGATAGCCCTTGCGGCGCTTCATCTTGAACACGATGACTTTGTCACCTTTCACGAGCGGCTGCTTCACTTCGGCCACTACCTTTGCGCCCTCTACGGTGGGTGCACCTACCGTGACATTGCCGCCGTTGTCCACGAGCAACACCTTGTCAAATTCAACAGTCTGGCCCTCTTCGGCATCCTTGATGCGGTTCACGAACAGTTTCTTTCCCTGCTCGGCCTTGAACTGCTGACCGTTAATCTCTACGATTGCGTACATTTTGATATGTTTAAACGGGTTTCTCCGCGAGGCGAACGGCTTACGGCCGCTGCTTTCTCGAGCCTCCACGGACTAAATCGGCTGCAAAGGTACGGCTTTTCTTTCATTCGGCAAAATGTTTTGCGCATTTTTCTCGCACACCTCTTATAGGGGACTGCTCTCCAAACACCAGTGCCCCGCAACCAACGGAGCGGTGGACGGCGGCGGGCGGGATGGCGGTTTTTGAAACGACCGTCAACGGAAAAAGTGGAAATTATTTGCGAAATTATTTTGTCGGTTCCATTTTTCTGCTTACCTTTGCACCCGCATTTCGCTGATGGCGGGGTAGCTCAGCTGGTTAGAGCGTCGGATTCATAATCCGGAGGTCGTGGGATCGTGACCCACCCCCGCTACAGGCGCCCTTTGCAAGACTACGGTCGGCAAAGGGCATTTTTTGTGCGCTTTTTTTGCAAGATTGCAAATTATGCGTAACTTTGCAAGGTATTTTAACCCCTATTCATCCTTGCATCATGAAAACAAGATTAGCATTGCATATTTCGCAGCTCCGCAGAATAGTGCTCTGTGCCCTCATCGCGTGCGCCCTCCCCGCGGCAGCCGGCATCCCGTCGGGCTACTACGACAAGGCCAACGGCAAAAGCGGCGAGGCCCTGAAAACCGCGCTCTACGGCATCATCAGCTCGCACACCAACATCGGGTACGACGCCGTTTGGAAAGCCTTCAAGAGCACCGACCTGCGCTCCGACGGCAAGATTTGGGACATCTATTCCAACATCACCAACTTCACCTACGGCACCGACCAGGCCGGAAACTATTCGGCCGAGGGCGACTGCTACAATCGCGAGCACTCGTTCCCTCAGAGTTGGTTTAAGAATACCAGCCGCGCAGGCGAGATGAAAGCCGACGTCTTTCATCTCTATCCCACCGACGGCTACGTGAACAACCGTCGCAGCAACTATCCATTTGGCGAGGTGAGCAGCGCCAGCTACTCATCGGCCAATTCGTTCAGCAAGGTGGGCTCCTCGTCTGTGTCGGGCTATTCGGGCACCGTGTTCGAACCCAACGATGAATACAAGGGCGACCTCGCACGCTCCATCTTCTACATGGTGACGTGCTATCAGAATGTTATCTCCAACTGCTCCGGCGATATGCTCTCCGGCGACACCTACCCCTCGTTGACATCGTGGGCCAAAAAGATGCTCCTGAAGTGGGCCAAAAACGACCCTGTGAGCGAGAAAGAGAAAGCTCGCAACGAGGCCATCTATAGCCTGCAGGGCAACCGCAACCCCTACATCGACTGCCCAGGGCTGGAGCAATACGTGTGGGGCGACTCCACCAGCATTGCCGTTGATATGAAAAACTACACGGGCATCACCTCGACAGACACGGGCGACGATGACGACGATGACGACGACACACCCGTCACCGTCTCGTCCACCGAGTTTGTAAAAGTAACCAATGCCTCCTCGCTCACCGCCGGCGATACGCTCGTCATCGTGTATGAAAGCGGTTCGCTCGCCATGAGCACCACGCAAAACGATAACAATCGCGGCAACGCCTCCGTGACGCTCTCCACGAGCGGCTCGTTGAGCATTGTCAACGTCAACGACAATGTGCAGCTCGTGGTGCTCGAAGGCTCCGCCGGAGCATGGTATCTGAAAGCCGTCAACGGCAGCAACACGGGCTATCTCTGCACATCTAACAACACCTCCAAGAACCACTTGCGCACGCAGGCCAGCAAAGACGACTACGCCAAAGCCTCCATCAGCATCTCCGGAGGCGACGCCATCATCACCTTCGCCGGCAAATCCTCGCGCAACGTGGTGCAATACAACACTTCGGCCAACTTGTTCGCCTGCTACAACAGCAGCAGCCAGCAGGCCGTTCAGCTCTATCGCCGCGCCGCTTCCTCCACAACGGGCGTTGGCTCCGTCAGCCGAAACGGCAAAAAGTGGTTCAATGTTTACACCCTCGACGGCCGTCTCGCACGACTCGGCGCCACCACACTGAAGGGACTGCCGCGAGGCACCTACGTGGTGAACAAGAAGAAAATAACCATCAAATAACCATAACCCCCACATCATGACCCCCCGCATCACCATCCTGTCGGCACTCGTCGCCCTGCTCGCCACTATTGCCGGCACAGCGCAAGCCGGCCTCAAATACGTGGGCGGAGACATCTCCCTGCTCCCCTCGTATGAGGACCACGGCGCCACATTCTACGACACCGACGGCACCACGGCCATCACCGACCTGCTCTCCTACTTCGCATCGCAAGACCTCAATGCCATGCGCGTGCGGCTCTTCGTCAATCCCGACAACGCCTCCGACGACGACAAAGGCGACGGCGCCATACAGGATATGGAATACGTCACCACCCTCGGAAAGCGCATCAAAGACGCAGGCTTCGCCTTCTTGCTCGACCTCCATTACAGCGACTCCTGGGCCGACCCCTCCCACCAATACACGCCGGCCGACTGGTCGGCCCTTGGCGACGACGACCTCGTTGCCCGCATCAGCGACTACACAAAGGCAACCCTCCAAACGCTCATCAATGCCGGCGCCACGCCCGACTACATACAAATAGGCAACGAAATATCGTATGGCATGCTCTGGGGCGTCAGCGGAGGAACACTCAAAAAGTGCTACACCTCAAGCACATCCAACTGGCAACGCTTCGCCAACCTGCTCTCAAGCGCCTCCAAAGCGTGCCGCGAAGCATGCCCCGACGCCAAAATCATCATCCACACCGAGCGCGTGGCGCAAACAAGCGTGCTGAAAGCCTTCTATCAAAACATGGCTTCCTACAACGTAGACTACGACATCATCGGCCTCAGCTACTATCCCATCTATCACAACGGGCTCGACCAATTGTCCGCAGCGATAACCACCTTGGAAACCACCTTCACCAACAAGCCCATCTGGCTCGTCGAAGTGGGCTATTGGCATGCATGGCAGCCCTCAAGCACCACCTACGACATCTCCAGCACCTACCCCGTGTCTGAGGCCGGCCAACAAGCGTTCACCGAAGCCCTCATCGACACCCTCAACAACCACAGCTCCGTGACAGGCCTCTTCTGGTGGCACATGGAAGCCAACGAACACGGCCTCGACTGGAGCACCAAGCGCGTCACCGACGAATGGTGGAACGCATCGCTCTTCGACAATTCCACCGGCAAAGCCCTCGGCGCCATCACCGTGCTGCGCAATTTCCTCACAGACGACGCCACCGCCATCCACAACGCCGCGGCCCCATCCCCGCAGCCAGCCCAGGCCAATGCCCCCATCTACACCCTCGACGGCAAGGCCCTCGGCACCGACCCCTCGCGCCTGAAGGCCGGCATCTACGTGCGCAACAACAAGAAAATAATCGTGCAATGAGCAAAAAATCAGCCAAAAAACTTGCTCAATCTGGAAATAAGCCGTACCTTTGCACCCGCATTTGAAAACAACAACTAAAAGTTTAACTCATAAAAATTCAGACCAAAGCATGATTATTGTACCGGTTAAAGATGGCGAAAACATCGAAAGAGCGTTGAAGAAATTCAAGAGAAAGTTTGAAAAGACAGGCATGGTGAGAGAGCTCCGCGCCCGTCAGCAGTTCAACAAACCCTCTGTTCTGAAGCGCCTGAAGATGGAGCACGCAATCTACGTGCAGAAGCTCCGCCAAGAAGAGGAGTAAACATTCGCCCCACCACATATAGGCATACGGCAAGCCCGCCGCTGTCATCCCATCCGACAGCCGCGAGCTTGCCCTTTTTTGTGCCCGCCCCACTATCCCCTTCGCGCCAACCGGCCTGCCCGCCTACGATGCCCACCGGCCCGCAGTTGTCCACCCGTCCACGCCTCCCTCGCCGTCGCTCTGCACCTCCGCCGCCACTCGTCCACGTCTTCCCGCCCGCCTCTCTGCACCTCCGCCGCCACTCGTCCACGTCTTCCCGCCCGCCTCTCTGCGCCTCCGCCGCCGTCCGTCCACGCCTCCCTCGCCGTCGCTCTGCACCTCCGCCGCCACCCGACCACGCCTTCCCGCCCGCCTCTCTGCGCCTCCGCCGCCACCCGTCCACGCCGTTCTCACCATCCTCCCACCTGCTCTGCTCGGCCTTTTCATCTCCTCTCCCCCATCCTCGCGCTCGCCCTCCCTTGCCCTCGCGTCGGCAAACCACCGGTCTTGGAGAATTAAGTTAATAAAGTAATTAGATTAAGTTAATAACTTAATTGTCGCTATCCATTGGTTTTCGAACGCAAGACTAATGGATAGCTCATGCGAAACCAATGACGAGCCATCGTGAAACCGGCGGATGGGGTTTCCGAAGCTGGCGGATGGCGAAGGCAAGAACAGCGAATGGGGAGCGCAAGGGCAGTGGATGGCGTCTCCGAAACTGGCGGATGGCGAGCGCTTGGGCGGCGAATGGCGAAGGCGGGGATGGAAGTTTTTGGACGTAAGGGCCGCGGTGTCAAAGTTTTTGGCTACCTTTGCAGCCGTCTTAGATGCGCGCGGCAGGCCGAAAAAACCGACGATACGGATTGGAAAAGCCGGCGATACGGACCCCAAAAGCCGGCGATACGGGATGAGAAGACTGGCGATGTGACCGGCGACAAAGGCGGGACATGGCTGGAAGGGCCCACGATGCAGGCTCGGACGGAGACCAGAGAAGGAGGGCGTTGCTGCCGAAGAGGGCCAAAAGGACGGTCGGCGGAGGCAACGATGGGCGCTGCGCGCAAGGAAAATGGAGAAGAAAAATGAAGAAGTTGTATATTGAAACTTACGGGTGCCAGATGAATGTGGCCGACTCGGAAGTGGTGGCCGCCGTGATGCAGATGGCGGGCTATGAGTTGTGCGGGTGCGCGGATGAGGCCGATGCGGTGTTCTTGAACACGTGCTCGGTGCGCGACAACGCGGAGCAAAAGATTTATCATCGGCTCGACGTGCTACATGCTTTGGACGAGAAGCGGCGGCGCGAGAGCGACGGCCGGCGACTGATAGTGGGTGTGCTGGGCTGCATGGCGGAACGCGTGAAGGAGGAGCTGGTGGAGCGCCATCACGCGGATTTGGTGGCGGGGCCCGACGCTTATCTGTCGCTGCCCTACCTGATAGGGCAGGCCGAACTGGGAGAACGGGCTGTGAATGTGGAGCTTTCCACCACGGAGACCTACCGCGATGTGGTGCCTCAGCGAATGGCTTTGGGCCACAAGGTGGGCGGATTTGTGAGCATCATGCGGGGGTGTAACAACTTTTGCCACTACTGCATCGTGCCTTATACTCGCGGGCGGGAGCGCTCGCGCGACGTGGCGAGCATTCTCAGAGAGGTGCGCGACTTGAGCGAGAAGGGCTTCAAGGAGGTGACGCTGCTGGGACAAAACGTGAATTCCTACGGGCTTTTGCCTTCGGGGCGCAAGGCCGAAGGAGGCGTGGGCTTCGCAGATTTGCTGCGGATGGTGGCGCGCGAGGTGCCCCACATGCGGGTGCGGTTTACCACTTCCAATCCGGAGGACATGACGGAGGACATTGTCCACGCGATTGCAGAGGAGGAGAATTTGTGTCGCCATATACACTTTCCGGTGCAGAGCGGCGCCAACCACACGTTGCGTTTGATGAACCGGAAGTACACTCGGGAGGCGTATTTGGAGAAGGTGGCCACCATCCGACGAATCATTCCCGACTGCGGGCTGACCACTGATGTGTTTGTGGGCTATCACGACGAGACGGAGGATGACTTTCAACAGACGCTGTCGCTGATGCGCGAGGTGGGCTTCGACTCGGCCTTTATGTTCAAGTATTCGGAGCGCCCGGGAACGTATGCGGCGAAGCATTTGCCCGACAATGTGCCCGAAGAGGAGAAGCTGAGACGACTGAATGCGCTGATTGCGCTGCAGACGGACATTTCGGCGCAGCGCAACCGCGAGGACATCGGGCGCACGATGGAGGTGCTGACGGAGGGCTTCTCCAAGCGTTCGCGCGAGCAGTTGTGCGGGCGCAACGAGCAAAACAAGATGGTGGTGTTTCCCAAAAACGGGCATCACATTGGCGAGCGCGTGCAGGTGCGCATCACGGGGGCCACGAGCGCCACGCTGCTGGGCGAGGCTGTGGAGGAGGGCCGATAGGGGCCGGGCGACGGCCTTCTCGCGCGCGCGGATATGTAGATGAGTGGCGGGCGACGGATCCGGCAGCGGCGGCGAAAGTTTAAATTATGGAAAAAACCGGCGCAAACTAATGGGTTTTCTATTTATTTGCCGTATTTTTGTAGCCGTAATATGAAAGAATTCTTCAAGGTGTTGCGGCGTTTTGTGCCGCCCTACAAGCGATATTTGGTGCTCTCGGTGGTGTTCAACGTGCTCTCGGCCGTGTTGAACATCTTCTCGTTTGCGGCGCTGATTCCCATTTTGAACATACTTTTCAAGACGGAGGAGAGCCTCCGCGAGGTGGAATATATGCCGTTGACGATGGGCAATCTGCGGGAGGCGCTGAGCAACAACGTGAACTATTACATGCAAGAGTTCATCTTGGAGTGGGGCGCTACAACGACGCTGCTGGCCATCGGCGTGTTTCTGGTGTTCATGACCTTCCTGAAAACCACGGCCTACTTCTTGTCTTCGGCATCGATTATCCCCATCCGCACGGGCGTGGTGCGCGACATTCGCAATCAGTTGTACCAGAAAATCAACTCGCTGCCCTTGGGTTTCTTTTCGGAAGAGCGCAAAGGCGACATCATTGCGCGCATGAGCGGCGATGTGCAAGAGATTGAAAACAGCATCATGTCGTCGCTGGATATGCTGTTCAAGAACCCCATCCTCATTCTGATCTACTTCGGCACACTGGTGGTGATTTCGTGGCAACTCACGCTGTTCACCATCATTTTTGTGCCGCTGTTTGGGTGGTTTATGGGTCTCGTGGGAAGGAAGCTGAAGGCCAAGAGCCGCGTTGCGCAAGCGCTTTGGAGCGATACGATGAGCGTGGTGGAGGAGACTTTGGGCGGCTTGCGCATTATCAAAGCGTTTAACGCCGAGGAGAAAATGAATCGCAAATTCAGCCACATCAACAGCGAATACCGCGACCACATCATGAAAGTGAACATCCGGCAGCAGATGGCCCACCCGATGAGCGAGTTTCTGGGCACCGTGATGATTGTCATCGTGCTGTGGTTTGGCGGCGTGCAGGTGTTGAACTACGCATCGATCACCGGCTCCACGTTTATCTATTATCTGGTGATACTCTACAGCATTATCAATCCCTTGAAAGAGTTTTCCCGCGCCGGATACAACATTCCGAAGGGCCTGGCGTCGATGGAACGGGTGGACAAGATATTGATGGCCGAGAACAACATCCGCGAGCCCGAGCACCCGCAGCAGAAAGAAACGTTCGAGAGGAGCATCGAGTTCAGGAATGTGTCGTTCCGATATGGCGAACATTGGGTGCTGCGCGACATCAATCTCACCATCGAGAAGGGCAAAACGGTGGCCATCGTGGGGCAGTCGGGCTCGGGCAAATCCACGCTCGTAGATCTCATTCCCCGCTACTACGACGCACAAGAAGGCGAGGTGCTCATCGACGGCATCAACGTGAAAGACCTCGGCGTCCACGATCTGCGCAAGCTCATCGGCAACGTGAACCAAGAAGCCATACTGTTTAACGACACCATCGCCAACAACATCACCTTTGGCGTGGACAGCGCTTCGCAGCAAGAGATAGAGGATGCGGCCCGCATAGCCAATGCCCACGAGTTTATTGTGGCCTCGGAACACGGCTACAACACCAACATCGGCGACCGAGGCGGCAGGCTTTCGGGCGGGCAGCGGCAGCGCATATCGATAGCCCGCGCCATACTGAAGAATCCGCCCATCCTGATTCTCGACGAGGCCACCTCGGCACTCGACACCGAGAGCGAGCGGCTGGTGCAAGACGCGCTCGTGAGACTGATGAAGACGCGCACCACGGTGGCCATCGCCCATCGGCTGAGCACCATCAAGTATGCCGACGAAATATGCGTGCTCCACGGGGGACGAATCGTTGAACGGGGAACGCACGACGCACTGATAGCCCAGAACGGATACTACAAAAAACTGCACGACATGCAGACATTATGAGGAAGCTCTATCTCGTTCGCTACTACCTTGTGACGGCTGTGGCCTTCGCCGTGGCCAAGCCGCTCTTTGCCTGGTACAACCGCGCCCACCACTCTTTCACCCCCTCCGACGTGGCCCAAGCCGTGCTCCACGGGTGCTCGCTCGACGCTTCCACGGCGCTCTACTTTCTCGTGGTGCCGTTGCTGGCGGTGGTTGTTTCGCTGTGGTGGAAACGCTGGATCCCCGTGCGCAATGTGCTCCGCTGCTACACAGCGATAGCGGCGGCAGCAATGGCGCTGGCGCTGGTGGCCGACGCCTGCCTCTACGCCTTCTGGGGATTCAAGCTCAATGCCGCAGTGTTGCCCTATCTGGAACAGCCCGAAGGCATCACGGCCAGCGTGTCGGCGGGATGGCTGGCGGCGCGCGCCGTTGTGTGGGCATTGGCCGCCGTGTCGCTCTACCTGCTGCTGCAACCGCCCGCCCGCGTGAAGCCGGTGGGCAAATCAACGGCCGTGTCCGGCACCGTTGGCACCCTGCTGCTGGTGCCCCTCATGATAGTGGGCATGCGCGGCGGAGCGGGCGTTGCCACCACCAATGTGGGGCAGGTGTATTTCTCCGAAAATCAGTTTTTGAATCACACGGCCGTCAATCCCGTGTTCAGCTTTCTTTCATCGTTCGAACACATGGAGGGCGACTACGACATCTATGATTTCTACGACGATGCCACGTGCAGCGAGTTGCTTCGCGACGTGTATAACACGCGCAGCGACGGCGCCGACACGCTGCTGCTCACCCGCAGGCCCAACATCTTGGTGGTGCTGATGGAAGGCGCGGGCGCCATGTTCACCTCGCTCGAAGGGCGTGGCGACGTGATGCCCCGACTGAGCAAGCTGATGACCGAGGGCGTGAGCTTCACGCAGTGCTACGGCAATTCGTGGCGCACCGACCGCGGCACGGTGTGCGCCCTCAGCGGTTATCCATCGTTTCCCAACGCGTCGGTGATGAAAATGCCCGAGAAATACAAGTCGATGCCCTCCATCGCCAAGAGCCTCCGGCAGCAGGGATACCACACTTTATACCTATATGGCGGCGACATCGACTTCACCAACATGCGCGGATATCTGAAGGCCACGGGATGGGAACAGCTGATCTCGGAAGACGATTTCAGCAAGGAGGAGCACAACCACTCGAAGTGGGGCGTGCCCGATCACATCACGGCGCAGGCCGTGGCCCGCAAGGCCGCCACGCTTAGCGAGCCGTGGCTCATCGGCTACAGCACGCTCTCGAGCCACGAGCCTTGGGATGTGCCATGCGAGCGACAATACAAAGACGACGTGCTCAACGCGTTTCGCTATCTCGACAACAGCATCGGGGCGCTCATCGACTCGCTGCGGAGCTCGCCGCGGTGGGCCAACACGCTCGTCGTGATCCTTCCCGACCACGGCATCGACCACGGAGGCATCGACGAGACATCCCCCGTGCGCAACCACATTCCGTTGGTGTGGGCGGGCGGAGCGGTGGCGGCCCCGCGCTCGATAGACGCCATCTGCAATCAGTCGGACCTCGCCGCCACGTTGCTCGGACAGCTGGGCGTGGCGCACGACGACTTCACTTTCAGTCGCGACGTGCTGAGCACCACCTATCGGCGCCCCTTCGCCGTGCACAACTACAACAATGCACAAGCGATGAAAGACTCCACGGGCTTCGTGCTCTACGACTTCGACGCCCATCGCTTCGTGGTGGAACAGTCGCCCCAATCGCGCCGCATGCTAGAGCTCAGCAAGGCGGTGCTCCAGGCCACGGCCGCCGACCTGAAACGGCGCTGACCATGCCCATCGCCCTGCCCGCCGCCGCCATAGGCCCGCCGCGCCCCTCATCACATCATTCACGCTCACCACAAAAGAGTTGTTCATGAACCAAATTGCCTATCATCTGCTCCACGCCGTGTGTCGCACGGTGGCCCGTTTGCCCTTCCGCGCCCTCTACGCCATCAGCGACGCGGCCTTCGTGCTGGTCTATCATGTCGTGGGATATCGTCGCCGCGTGGTGCGCTCCAATCTTTCGTCGTCATTCCCCGAGAAAACCACCAATGAGCTCCGCGCCATCGAAAAGCGCTTCTATCACTGGCTCTGCGACTACTTCTTGGAGACGCTAAAGATGCTCGACATGACGCCCCGGCAGATGTTGGAGCACATCGAATTCAGGGGCGCCGAAGCGATGGAGAAGTGTTTCGACGAGGGACAATCGTGCGCAGCGATTCTCGGACACTACTGCAACTGGGAGTATCTCTCCGCCGCGCCGCTCCCCTTCCGCCGCCATCCCGAGGCCAAAGTGGGGCTCATCTATCACCCGCTCTACAACAAAGCCTTCGACCGGCTGTTCATCGACATCCGCTCGTCAATGGGCGGCATGTGCGTGCGCAAGCAAGACATTCTGCGCCAAGTGTACACTTTGAAGCAGCAGGGAGTGCCCTCGCTCTTCGGCTACATCTCCGACCAAGCGCCCAAGTGGGAGAACATTCATCTGTGGCTGCCATTCTTGAATCACGACACCCCCGTATTCACCAACGGAGAGCGCATCATGCGCAAGATGAACAACGCCGTGTTCTACGTCGATATGCAGCGCCCCGAGCGCGGCCGCTACGTGTGCACCTATCGCCTCATCGCCAAAACGCCCGGCGAATTGCCCGAGCACGGCGTCACCCGACGCTTCTTCGAAATGCTCGAAGACACCATCCGGCGCCAACCCGAATACTATCTGTGGACACACAATCGCTGGAAACGCACCCACGAGGAATACAACCGCAAGGTGGCCGCCGGCGAAATCAAAGTGAAAACATCATGAGTTTCGCCATCTCCATCGCCCGCGGATGCGAGGCCCTGCGCCCGTGGCTCGAATCGCTCCCCGCGCGTTTCGACAGCGAAGGGCGCACCATCTATCACAGCCGCAACCACATCAAGGTGATGACCGCCCCCGACGGCACACTCCTCAACGTGAAGCAATATCATCGGCCGGCAGGGCCCAACCGCCTCTTCTACTCGTGGGGACTGCGCGCTCCCAAGGGCCGGAGGGCCTTCCACTACGCAGCCGTGCTCACGCAGAAGGGCATCCTCACGCCCCGCCCCGTGGGCTACATCGAAGAGCGCACGGCGTCGCTCCTGGGCCTAAGCTATCTCGTCACCGAGCAATGTCCCTACACGCACACCCTCTACGAGCTGCCCAACCTCGATGCCACCGCCGCCCAACCGCTCGCCGTCGCCCTGGCGCGCCACACGGCAATGATGCACGAGCGCGGCGTGCTCCATCGCGACTATTCGCCCGGCAACATTCTTTGGGATGCACCGACGCCAGACAGCTACACGTTCTCCGTGGTCGATATCAACCGCATGCACTTCGGCACCGTCACGCCCCTCGCAGGCTGCCGCAACTTCTGCCGCCTCTGGAGCAGCAAAGACCTCTATCGCCTCATGGTGCGCACCTACGCCGAATGTCGTCAGGCCAACGCCGACGAGCTGGAAGCCGAGGCGCTGAGCGCACGCACGGCCTTCTGGAAGCGCTACGCGCGCCGTCACGAAATACCTTTTCGCATGGAATGGTGAACACTCGGGGCACCGTCGCCCCATGGGAAAACCAACAACCGTTTTCCCCTTCTTCCGCTACAACCACCAGATGGCGCAACAACTGCAAACCACACCGACAAGGAAGCCCACCACCACCTGCCGCAGCGTGTGTTGCCGCAGTATCATGCGCGCCGTGCCCAGCATGCCGGCTATCACTATCGTAATGCTTATCCACCAAACGGGATTGTAGTTGAACAGCACCGAAAAAGCAAAGACGGCGCCCACCACGCCCCCTATCGCCGCCATGTGAGTGCTGATCTTCCACCACAGATTGACAAGGGCGCACACCACCTGAATCACCAGCGCGGCCATCACTATGCTCGTCATCAGGTGTGCAATATGGTGGAGACGCATCAGGTAGATGCACAGTCCGTAGCACACAATGCCGATGACATAGGGCACCAAACGGCGCTCGCGCACGCCCAAGTCCACCAGCGACCAGCCCTGATAGCGCCGATAAAGATAAATCAGATACGTGGGCAGCAACACCGTGCACACGTAAACAAGAGCCACCACCAGCAGCTTATACACCCACGGAAGGATGCTCAGGTAACTGAACATGAACAGCAATATCAGCCCCACCACGGGGAGATAGAACGGATTAAACAGGGCGCTGAGCGCCTTGGCCGCCATGATCAGATTTCTTTCGCTCGGATACATGATTCTTCCTCCGGCACCCGTCTCACGCCTTGCGCATGCGCGCCACGGGGATGCCCATTAGTTCTCTATACTTCGTCACCGTGCGGCGCGCCACCGGATAGCCCTCCTTGCGCAGCATGTCGGCCAGCGCCGTGTCGCTCAGCGGCGAGCCTTTGTCCTCGCCGTCCACCATCTCGCGCAGGCGCTGCTTCACCTTGCGGGTGGACAGCGTGTCGCCTTCGTCGTTGCGGATGGCCTCGCTGAAAAAGTGTTTCAGCCGAAACAGTCCCCACCGCGTTTGACAATACTTTGTGCTACACACGCGCGACACCGTCGAAATCGCCAGTCCCGTGCGCTCGGCCACGTCTTTGAGCACCATCGGACGAATGTCCGCGTCGTCGCCCGACCTGAAAAAATCGGTCTGCAATTCGATGATACAGCCCATCACCCTCTTGAGCGTCAGCCGCCGTTGTCGCATCGCCTCTAGGAAATTGCGCGCGCGGTTCACCTTCTCTCTGGCATACAGCAGCGCCTCCTTCGCCTCTCGGTTCATGCTCCCGCGGTTGTTGCGGTAGCCCTCCAGCAGGTTGGTGAAAGCCGCCGACACGTGCAACTCGGGCAAATCCCCCTGGTTGATGGTAAACGTCACCGTGCCGTCGTCGGCCGTATCCACTATAAACTCCGGCGTGATCTGCTGCATCCCGCGCCCTTCGGTCTCGCTCAGCGAAGCCCCCGGCTTTGGATTCAGCTTCATCAGCTCCTCGCGCAGCGTGGCCACATCCTCGTCGGTCAGCTTCATCCGCTGCGCAATGCGGTCCCAATGATTGCGCATCAGCTCGTCGAAATGCCCATCGATCACCTCGCGCAGCAGCCTATTGGTCGGCGTGTCGGCCCGCCGGTCCACCTGCAGCAGCAGGCATTCCCTCAGGTCGCGCGCCCCAATGCCAGCCGGATCAAACTGCTGAAGCCGCTTCACGGCCTCGTCCACCTCCTGCTCCGACACCGACACATTGTTGTATATCGCCAGCTCGTCGCACAAGTCGGTGGTGCTCTTCCGCAACAAGCCGTCGGCATCGAGCGACCCTATCAAATATTCCATCACCTCGCGCTCCGTGTCCGAGAGTTCCAATTCTCCCATCTGCTCGCGCAGCAGGTCGTAGAACGACGTCCGGTTGCCGTAGGCCGTCTCCTCATAGTCTGCCCCCTCGCCGCTGTGCTCCGCCCAGGCCGACGCCGTCATCTCATCGTCGCCGCCCATGCGCTCCAACACCGCATCGAGCTCATCTCGGCGGTCTTCGCGCTCGCGCTCCTCGTCGGCCGACACCTCATCGGCCGGCTCCGCGCTCACCTCCTCGCTCGGCGCCAAGTCGGCGACCTCGTCCTCGGTGCCCGTCTCCAGCGCCGGATTATCGTTCAGTTCCGTCTGCACGGCCTGCTCATACTCTGCCGGCGGCATCTCCAACATCCGCACCACCATCATGTGTTGCTGAGTCAGCCGTTGCTGCTGCACGAGTTTCTGCTCCTGCGTCTGCGTCAATCCTAAAGCCATACCCTTCCTATAACGGTCTTTCTTCTATGTTTTCTCTTCACATTCGCGGCGGCCGCATCATCAAGGTCCGCCGGCCGGCGCTTCCCTGCGCCCCGCCGCAACATATCTGTTGCAAAGATAAAACAATTCTCCGTTACATCCAAATAATTCCCACATTTGTGAAACGAAAATCCATCGCTCCCACCCCCGCCCCAGCCCGTCGCCACCTCCGCCCTCGCCATCCGTTGCTTTCGCCCTCGCCCGTCAATGCTTTCGCATTTCCAAACCGCCGGTTTCGCGATGGCCCGCCGGCGGTTTCGCATTCGCCATCCATTGCCCTTGCGTTCGAAAACCAATGGATAGCAACAATTAAGTTATTAACTTAATTATATTACCTTAATAACTTAATCTAATTACTTTATTAACTTAATTCTCCAAGACCATTGGTTTGTGTTTCCAAGACCAAGGGATGGTGAACGCGAAAGCAGTGGTTTTCGGATATAAAAACGGCGACGAGAGAGGACCAAGGCGGCGGCAGGGGAACACAAAAACGGGGAGGACGCGTCCGACGGATGGCGGATACGTTCTCCCCGAAGGGTGGTTTTGGGCACCTCCCGATGGGTTTTCCGGCGCGTGTGGCAACGGATTTGGACGCGTGCGGGAGGGGCCGCGGTGGCGGTGTGTGGCTACAAGATTTGCTTGTAGAGGGCGATGATGTCTTCTTTGGTAACGTCGCGAGGGTTGCCGGGCGTACATACGTCGCGGATGGCCTGCTCGGCGAGGGCTGGAATGTCGCTCTCGGTGATGCCGAGCTCTGTGAGGTGTTGCGGGATGCCCACGCGGCGGGAGAGGTCTTCGATGGCGAGGCAGGCGGCTTCGGCTGCTTCATCGGTGGTCATTCCGTCGCGATACACGCCGCAGGCTTTGGCGATGTGGATGTATTTGTCTTTGGCCACGGGCATGTTGAATCGCATGACGGTGGGCAGGAGTATGGCGCAGGCCACTCCGTGGGGCACGTCGTGGAGGGCGCTCATGGGGTGGGCCATGCCGTGGTCCACGCCGAGGCCCACGTTGGAGAACGCCATTCCTGCAACGTATTGTGCCACGGCCATGCCGTCGCGCCCAACGGGATTGGTGGGCTCGTTCACGGCGGTGGGGAGGTATTTGTAGATCATTTCGATGGCTTTGATCTCAAACATGTCGGAGAGTTCCCATGCCGCTTTGGTGATGAGTCCCTCAATGGCGTGTGTCATGGCGTCCATTCCGGTGGCGGCGGTTGTTGATTTGGGCAGCGAATACATGAGCTCTGCGTCCACGATGGCCACGGCGGGGATGTCGTTGGGGTCCACGCACACCATCTTGGCCTGGCGCTTTTCGTCGATAATCACGTAGTTGATGGTGGTCTCGGCTGCCGTTCCTGCTGTGGTGGGTAGGGCGATGATGGGCAGCGATTTGTTCTTGGTGGGAGCCACGCCTTCGAGGGAGACCACGTCGGCATACTCGGGATTGTTGACAATGATGCCGATGCCCTTGGCGGTGTCCATTGCACTGCCGCCGCCGATGGCCACGATGAAGTCGGTCCTGGGCCGCCAGACAGGCCTCCACGCCCTGCTGGACGTTGGTGACGGTGGGATTGGGCTTCACTTCGCTATACACTGCATAAGGGATGCCGGCCTGGTCCATCACGTCGGTCACCATCTTGGCCACGCCGAAGCGGATGAGGTCTTTGTCGGTCACCACGAGGGCTTTTTGGTAGCCCAGACGGGCAACTACGGCGGGCAATTCTTGGCGTGCGCCGGGGCCGAAGTAGGACACTTCGTTAAGGATAAATCTGTTTACCATGATTGAAATTGTTAGGTGGTTAGTGATTATGTAGTGATGATGTCGTCGTGGGGCCTTGCGGGGCGTCCCAGGTGTCGGTGCGGAAGGAGCTCACGGGCAGTCCGTCGTGCATCAGGTCGCCTTGGGCCCAGTCGTCGAAGGCGTAGCGCACGGCCACGGGATGCGCCACCCGGGGACTATGCAGATAGAGACGATTGCGCTCTATGCGGGCATCGGCGTCGTGGAATTGTCGATCTTCGCCGGCCACTTTGTAGAGCCCGGGGGTGGGTTGTCCCTGCTCGAAATAGATCCATTCCTTGGAGCGGTCGAAGGCCACCACGGCGGTGTCGCCGCGGAATTCCACGCTGCTGAAGGCGGCAAACTCGGGGAGGCCCTTCACGCCGTAGGTATTGGCCAGGGCGAGGAGCGCCAGTCTTTCGCCGGCTTGGCGCTTTTTTCGCGGATGTATGCCGTAGCGCAGACCGGCGTCCATCAGGCACGCCATGCGGCAATTCTCCACGCGGCGCTCCACAAGGGTCTGCTGCTCGCGAAGGAAGGGGCTCAGTCCGCCCCAGTTGATGAGCGAGTAATCGTAGGGCGCAATCTGGCAATAGTAGAACGGGAACGGCCCCTGCGCCCACGCCGCGCGCCATCCTCCGATCATGGATTCCAGCATTGCGGCATAAGACGGGTGGCGGGGCACGTTGTCTTCGCCCTGATACCAGATGACGCCGCGCATGGCCATGCCCACGAGAGGATGGAGCATGCCGTTGTAGAGCACGGTGGCGCAGCGATTGGGCGACCAGATGTCTTCTTGTCGAAGGGGGATGCGCGTGTCGGCGAAGGGCCGCAGCCATTCGGCCGTCATCCAGGCCTCGCACGAACTGCCACCCCAAGCGGCGACAACGAGGCCCACGGGCACATCGAGCGCGCGGCGTAGCGCACGGCCGAAATAGTAGGCGGTGGCCGAGAAGTTGCGCACCGATGCGGGCGTGGCCTCCCGCCAGCTGCCGCTCACGGTGTCAACGGGATGGAGCTGCGAATTGCGCTTCACGGTGAAGAGCCGCAGGCAACGGTCGGTGCATCCGATGAGGTCTTCGGTGGCGCCCTCCACGGGCTGGCCCTTGAATCCCTTGAGGGGCATCTCCATGTTGCTCTGGCCGCTGCATATCCAGACCTCTCCCAAGAGAATGTTGCGCAGCTCGGTGCGCTCGCCGTCGTCGAGGACGATGGTGTGCTCCGTTGCCCCGTCGGCATCGGGCGTGGAGAGGACGGCTCGCCATCGGCCGTTGGCATCGGCCGTGGTGCGCACGGTTTGGCGACTCCACGAGGGGATGATTTTCACCGTTGCGTTGGCGCGCGCCGTGCCCCAAAGGTTCACTTGTGCATTGCGTTGCACCACCATGCCGTTGCCAAACATGCGGGGCAACTCCACGCGGGCTGCGGCGTCAAGACACCATGTCTGCAGCACCAGCGTGGCGGCCGCGGCGCCGATGAATCGGGAAAATCGGGAAGGATTAAGTCTGAACGTCATATCTTGTGGTTTTATTTTTGGCGAAAAACGGCCGTTGTGACGGGACCCAGCAGTCCGACGGGCAGCAGCGACGTCTCTTTCCGCCGATAGGGGGCGTTGGTCCAGATGCCGCCGAAGGGCGCGTGGCCGGTGTCGGCGCCGAGCAAGGCGTTGGCCCAGGTGTTGGTGATCACGATGCGCAGCGTGTGGCGGGCGCCGCCGGCGAGGGCGTCGGTCACGTCGATTTCATAGGGCGCCGTCCACACTGCGCCACAATCGTTGCCGTCCACGTAAACGTGGGCCACGTCGCACACACGCCCCAGGCGGAGCACCACGCGCTCGCCGTTGCGGGGCTTCAGCCGGAAGGTGGTTTCATAGACGGCGCGCCCCGAGTAGTAGCGCACGCTGTCTTCGGTCTCCTCGGTCCAGCTGTGCAGGCGCGGCATGGTGATGCGGCGGCCATTGGCTTCGAAACACACGGTCCACGGAGCGGCATCGAGCGGGGATTCGGTGATTGCTGGGCGCGGAGCGGGGAGCAAGTCGCTGTTGTTTGACGAAACAAATGGCGGCGTGGCTTCGCTCCATGTGCCGCACTCCTCGTTACCAAAACCGGTGAGGATGAACATCGAACCGTGGGGGGCAAGTGACACGCCCACGCGGGTTCCGCCTGCGGAAACGGTGGCGGCGGCACGGAAGCGGCGGTCGGTGAGGGGACAATAGAGCGACACATCGCGGGCTTGTTCGCGGAGCGTGCAGACAAACGACAGTGCCGAGTCGGTTTGATTGCTCAAGAAATAGATGCCGCGGGCACCGTCGCGGCGATGGGTGTAGGCTACGCCGGAGGGCACCGACACGTCGCGCGGCAGTCCGAGGGCAGCAAAATCGGCTTCCTCGTAGGGCTGTTCCACCACGATGCCGCCCGCGGCGCGGAAGGCTTCTATCTTGTCGCGAGCAGCGCTCGACGGTGCAAAAATCGACGGATTCATCGGGCTTTTTTGAGGAACAACCAGCACGGCGTAGCTCGCGCCCCCTGGCAAGACGAGGCGCCCGTCGGGACTAACGGAGGCCAGCGTGAGGAGCGCATCGGGGTTCATCGAGTCGTATTGATAGCCGCGCAGGGGGTTCACCCAGTCGGCGGCAGTGGTGATGCCGGCCGAATGCTTCACCCCCACCGGACTTTCCTCCATAGAGAGGTCTTCGTTGGCAAGGCGCGCGGCCTCGGCAGCCACTCGTTTGGCACCAAACAGCCCCGGGAGCATGGGCAGCAAACGATGAGGGAGCACGGCGCGCGATGGCATTTCTTCTCCCGTAAACACGGCGATGTCGGCCACGGGAACGCCGCGCTGCAACAGCCGCTGACTGCGCGACACATAGTCGGTCAGTGCCCGCGCTTCGGGCATCCACGTCTGGTCGCGCTGAAAAAACAGGCCTATGCCGTCGAGCGTCATTCCCGGACGACGATCGATCCAAGGGTTGTGGGCCGTGACGTGAAAGAACAAGCGATTCATGCCCAGCGCCAAATGAAGGTCGAGCAGGGGCTTGATGGTGGCGGGAGTCTCGTCCCACGTGCCGCGCACCTCGGTGAAGCCTTCGGCCTGCACGAGGTTTTTGCCGTAAAGATGGGCGCCGCTGATGGCGTCGAGCATGTCGTTGGGCTTGTCGTGGGTGGGGGAACGGAGCCAGAATTCGCCCATCGGAATGTCGGTGTGGCGGTAGTGGGCGATGCCGTCGCTCACCATGGTGGGCGCCACGCTCTCCGACGACAACTGCACGCCGCGCTCTCGGGCCAGGCGATGAAGCGTGGCGAAGAACACGTCGTTCACCAGATCGTTGATCGTGAGACGGATGTCGCGCAGCACGCGCTCGGCGTTTTCTACCGGAACACCGGCGTAAACGGGCAGCAGCGGCAACAGATCGTAGCCGCGCCGACGGCGGAATTGGTCGGCAAAATCGGTGCCCCAGTTCTGCGAACCACACTCCCACGAGTCGATGTGCATGTAGGCTATCACTTCATGATGGGGGCGCGCAAGAAACTTATCGAACCATCCGGCCACCTGTTTCTCCACGGCGCGGGCCGAAAATTTGTCGCATTCCAAGCCCTTGCCCCCTCCCGCCGTGGCATTGGTGTGGCCCGTGGAGGCGTGGCCCATGCGCAAGATGCGATAGTGTTTTGCCGCGCCGGCGGGCGTTCCTTGAGGCCATACAATGGTGCCATCGGGGCGCAGATTGAGACGGATGATGTGGCGCACCGCCACGGTGCAGCGGTCTTGCACATCGGCAGCAGCGAGGAGCGAGTCTTCGGGCGCCACTCGCCACACCGCTCCGCACTTGCCTTCGAATTGATCAACAAGGGGGAAGGAATAGAGCGCCACGCTTTTCAACTTGAAATTGGGGCGCCACTTGGCCGCATCTAGGTCTTCGGCGCCGGGCTCGCTGCCGCGGGGCGACCAGCTCAGCCGCAGATAGCGCGCCGTGGTGGCGGGGAGATGGAAGGTGAAGTCGGCGTCGGTGTTTTGCCAGCCCTGTCGCGGTGGGTCGAGCCGGCGCACGGGGCGGAATTGCCGGCCGTCGTCGGAGGCTTCCACCATGAGCCGTTGCGACTGAATGTTGTTGCCACTCGGCGTGATGAGCATGCTGCGCACGGTGCGCGTGGTGCCCATATCGAGCAGGATGCGGCAGTCGCTGTCGGCCCGAAACACGCCCTTCTCGTTGCGCGAGATGTAGGGAACGCCGTCGGCAGGTTGCTCGTGGGGCACAACCACATCGTAGGCTATCGTGCCCTCATCCTCGGGCACGGGCACGGCAAAGGCGGCGATGTCTTCGTAATAGTCGCCATCGGGCACGGGGCGCGGCAGCAGCAACGGGCCGCGCGAACGGGCGCCAACGATGGTGTCGGTCCACACCACGCGCTGCATCGACTCGGCCGGCGCAATCCATGGGCCGCCAGCCAGTGCAAATCCGTCGCAAATGTGGATGCCCATCTGCAGGCCCAGCGAGTCGGCCAGGCGGAAGGCGTGGTCGGTGAGGGCCCAAAACTCGGGCGTGAGCTGCTGCGCGCGGCCGCCGTATTCGGGGCGCTCATCAACGCCGCGGATGGGCATAAGATAGCAGCCGCCCAGTCCGGCGTCTTTCATCGACTGCAGGTCGGCGCGGATGCCGTCTTCGGAAACGGCGCCATACATCCAATACCAGAAGGTCCACGGGCGCGACATATCGACCTGCGCGGCGGCAGGGCTCCACGCAAAGAGCAAGGCAACAGCCACGGCGGGCACTGTCGCGGCGCGGCTCAGACGGTAACGGAGGCAACGCATCATGGCAGGTGGAAAGTCAGCGTGAACGACCCTTGGCGCTCGCCGACGGCCCAGGCGGGCTGCGCCGACGGCCCGTTGAGGTCGGTGGTGTTCACTTTGTTGCGCACGGCGGGAATGACTTGGAGCACCGAAAGCCCCGTGGCCGGCAGGTCAAAGAGCAGTTTGTCGCGACCGTCGCGAGGGGCGAAGATGCCCACGAACGGTCGATTTTGGCCCATTTCATCGAGGTTTGAGATGGTGATGGCGCCCTCCGAGGTGTCGAGCTGCAGCCACGAAACGTTGGAAAAGTAGCCCTTGAACTCCGGATAGTCAAAGGATTCGCCGGGCACGGGGTCGTTGTAATCGTTCTGCCAGAGCCCGTATTGCGGACCTTGCATGCGGTTTTGCCACACGCGATACGGCCCGTTGCCGACCCACCGCTTGTGGCGAACCATTTGTTCGGGATAGTCGAAGCAAACGCCCATCAGGTCAACCACACCGTTGAACACGTAGCGATAGCTCACTTCCACGCTGCGCTCGCTCACGAAGTGCCAGCGCACCTCTTGCAACGAGCCGTGGCCGTAGCTCACCACGAGCGTGTCGCCGCGAAGCTCCATCGCCCGCAAAGCGCCCTGATCGGCGTACTCTGTGTATTGTGTTTTCTTGTCGAAGGCTTCCTTGTCGTCGTGATTGTAGAAGCCATCCTGCGAGCGGTCGCTGCGTTTGGCGGCCACAAAGCGTGGGCCGTTCCCCAGCGAGAGGGTCTTTCCGCCGAGGCTGACGCGCTCCAGGCGCCCGTTGGCCTTTGAAAAACTATAGACGGTGGAACCGACAACCACCCGACAGCCATCGGAAAACTGCAATTTTTCCGATGAAATCGCGGTTTTTTGACGATCGGCCGCCGTTGACAATGGCACACACCACGACATCACTTCGTTGCCGTCGGGGCCATCGGCAGAGAGCTCCAGCGCGTTGGCGCCAGCCTTGCATGCGGGCACTTGCAGGGTGCCGTCGCGCCAGGGATCCACGTCGGGCGCCGCCAGTGTGCCCTGACTCACCGTTTCCACCTTGGTGCCGCCGGCATCGGGCAGGCGTAAATAGCGGTATCTGAAACGGCACGAGCGCAGATTGGTGAAGTCGTAGCGATTGCCCACGGGCACGGTGAGCGCCGCAGCGGCATCCTTTATGCGGGAGAGATCGATCTGCACGGGGCTCCACACCTCTTTGATGGTGAAGAACGAGCCTTCCTTTTCCATGTGGGGGCCCACGATGCCGTCGCTGCCGAAGTTGCCCATGCAGTCCACCAAGCCGTTGCGATCGTGGCGCACCACGCCTTGGTCCATAAGGTCCCAGAGGAAGCCGCCTGCGCATCGGGGATTAGACATCATCAGGGTCCAATAGTCCTTGAGCCCCGCCCCGTGGCCGCCATCATAGAGCCCGTGGAGGAATTCGGTGGGCATGAAGATTTCTTTCTGCCGCATATATTCAGCTGTTTCGCCCCACGAGCGGTAGTGCTTGGTCTCAAATCCGTTGCGATTGGCCCACGGATAGAGCACCACGCGATGCTGCGGGTCGAGTCGCTCAAACACGGATTCGAGTTCGTAGTTGAAGCCCCCCTCGTTGCCATTGCTCCAGAATACGACCGACGGATGATTGACGTCGCGCGTCACCATCTCGGCCGCGAGCTGCGAGCCTATTGTCGTTTCGTGGGCCCAGTGCCACCCGGGCAACTCGTTTTCAACGTAGAGCCCCAGCGAGTCGCACGCATCGAGAAACTCCGGGTCGGCGGGATAGTGCGACAAACGCACGGCGTTCATGTTCATCGACTTGATCAAGCGAACGTCTTCCTCGTTCTTTTGCTTCGAAAGGGTGCGGCCCGTCTCGGGGCGGAACGAGTGTCGATTGACGCCTTTCACGATGACTCGGCTTCCGTTGATGTAGAGCCCGTCGCCGTCGTCCCCGTTGTAGGAATGCCTATATTCGATGGTGCGGAAGCCGAAACGAGCACTCTCTTCGTGCAAAACCGTTCCCCGTGCGTCGCGCAATGTGAACACGGCGGTGTAGAGATGAGGGGTTTCGGCCGTCCAGAGCCTGGGCCGGTCCACGCGAAAGTCGATTTTTGCGATGTCGGAAGCTGTGGCCTCGGGCTCGCAGCGCCCCACCACGGTCTTGCCGTCGCGGATTTCCACGCTCACGGCGCCACCGGCTATGGCTCGATTGAGGAACACATCGGCACGAAAGCGGCCGTTCATTCCGGCATCGATGGCCACGCGCCCGATGTTCACGGGCGGCTTGCTCACGATGAACACGGGGCGCCAGAGACCACCAAAGTTCCAGTAGTCGGCGCGCCGTTCTGCCAGATTCACCTGCGGAATGGAGCTCTCTTTGAGCACTTCCACCTCAAGGCGATTCTTCTTCGGCCCGAAAAACACGCGGTCGGACACGTCGAATTGGAATCGCGTGAAGCCGCCGTGATGCACGCCCGTCCCCGCCTTTCGCCCGTTGATCGACACGCGGGCCTCCGTCATTGCGGCCTCAAACACCAGCCAGATCTCGCGCCCTTGCCACGCCAACGGCAGCTCAAACTCGCACCGATACTCGCCCTTCTCGTCGGCGATGCCCTCCGGCGTGGCCTTTCCGTAGAAGCGCATGCCGTATTGATACGTGCCGAAGCCTTGCAATTCCCAGCACGAGGGCACGCCAATCTTGGTCCAACGGCCGCTATTGCTGCCGTCGCTGCAGCGGAAGTCCCACATTTTCATATCGTCACAGCCCGTGCCGCTCAGATATTGGCGGTGAGTTTTCACATCGTCGGCCGCGGCCGCAGTCATCGCCAGCGCGCAGAGGCCGGATGCCAGGATACGTTTCATCATGTCGCTATGTGGTATATATAAGATGTGTGGTTGCTATATATAAGATGTATAGGTAGGACGCTCCGATCGCCGTTTTGTACCACTCGGCGGCGACGAAAACTGCCCTTATTGTTAAAAAACGGCGCTCTTGATACGCCATTCTGCTATTTTTCGTATCTTTGCATCCATCTATTGCAAACTATAACCACTGATAACAAACCTGCTATGTCCTCCGAACTCATCTCTCTGTTGGTGTTTATCAACGTCATCACCTTTGTTGCCTACGGCATGGACAAGATGAAAGCCAACATGCGGCGAAGGCGCACGCCCGAGGCCGTCCTCATCATGCTGGCCGTCATTGGCGGCGCGCTCGGCGCATGGATAGGGATGTGGGCCTTCAATCACAAGACCCGCCACAAGAAATTCACCCTCGGCGTGCCCCTCATCCTGCTGATTCAGGTGGCGCTCGTGGTGTGGTTCACGCTACATCCCCTTTAGTTTGCGGCAGCTCCCGCGGGGCTCTTCCGGCGGCAGGGCGGCGCGCTTGCGGCCCCGTTTGGGCAGAAATACCACACTTGTTTCGCAGAAATACCACACTTGTGCGATTTCCTCGGTGCGAAAGTCGCCGTAACTTTGCATCGTCTTTCGGGACTTTCATCCAACAAGAGTATTCATGCACAAACGAAACAGCAATGAGCAACGACAAGAAACTCCACTTCGAAACCCTCCAAGTGCACGTGGGGCAGGAACGCCCCGACCCAACCACCGACTCGCGCGCCGTTCCCATTTATCAAACAGCCTCCTACGTGTTCCACTCTTCGCAGCACGCCGCCGATCGCTTCGGCCTTCGCGATGCAGGCAACATCTACGGACGGCTCACCAATTCCACACAAGACGTGCTCGAGCAGCGCATGGCCGCTCTCGAAGGCGGCGTGGGCGCGCTGGCCGTGGCGTCGGGAGCCGCAGCCATCACCTACGCCCTGCAAAACGTGGCCCGGCAAGGCGATCACATCATCGCGGCCGACAATCTCTATGGCGGCACCTTCAATCTCATAGAGCACACCCTCTCCAAGCAGGGCGTGAGCGCCACCATCGTAGATCCCGCCGACGCCAGCGCCGTGGAGCAAGCCTTCTGCCCCAACACCAAAGCCATCATAGTGGAGACCTTCGGAAACCCCAACGCGAGCATCACCAACGTGGACCGCATCGCCGAAATTGCCCACCGCCACCACACCATCGTCATTGTTGACAACACCTTCGCCACACCGTTTCTCTTTCGCCCGATAGAGCATGGCGCCGACGTGGTCGTTCATTCGGCCACCTCCGCATCTTCTCCTCGCTGGCCAACGTTGCCGACGTGAAGTCGCTCGTCATCCACCCGGCCTCCACCACCCACTCACAGATGAGCCCCGAGGAGCTTGAACAAGCCAACATCCGCCCAGGCACCATCCGCCTCAGCATAGGCACCGAGCACATCGACGACCTTATCGACGCCCTCGACGAAGCCTTCCAGAGTGTGAACTAACCACCACCCGAGCAACCGAAAAACAACACTTAAACATCACCATTATGCCAAACATTGCAAAACATCTCACCGAACTCATCGGCAACACACCCCTCTTGGAGCTCGGCAAATTCTCGGCCTTCAAAGGCCTCGCCACTCCCCTCGTGGCCAAAGTAGAGTTTTTTAACCCCGGCGGAAGCGTGAAAGACCGCGTCGCCCTCGCCATGATCGAAGACGCAGAGCTCAAGGGAACGCTTCGCCCGGGAGCCACCATCATCGAGCCCACCTCCGGAAACACAGGCGTAGGCCTCGCGTTGGTGAGCGCCGTAAAGGGCTACAAGCTCATCCTCACCATGCCCGAAACCATGAGCATCGAGCGCCGCAACCTCGTGAAAGCCTACGGCGCCGAAGTCATCCTCACCAGCGGCAAAGACGGAATGGCGGGCGCCATCAAAGCCGCCAACGGGCTCCGCGACAGCATCCCTGGCGCCGTCATCCTCCAACAATTCGAAAATCCCGCCAATCCGGCACGCCACTACGCCACCACCGGCCCCGAACTGTGGCAGCAAACCGGCGGCGACATCGACATCTTTGTGGCAGGCGTGGGCACCGGAGGCACCATCTCGGGCGTGGCCCGGGCCCTCAAAGAGAAAAAGCCATCGGTGAACATCGTTGCCGTGGAGCCCGCCACGTCGCCCGTGCTCAGCGGCGGACAGAGCGGCCCACACAAGATTCAGGGCATCGGCGCCGGCTTTGTGCCCAAGACCTACGACGCATCGCTCATCGACGAAGTGGTGACCGTGGACAACGACGACGCCATCCTCGCCGGCCGACAGCTCGCCCAACAAGAAGGACTCCTCGTGGGCATCTCCTCGGGCGCCGCCGCCTTTGCCGCCGCACAAGTGGCCGCGCGCCCCGAAAATGCAGGCAAACGCGTGGTGGTGCTCCTTCCCGACACCGGCGAGCGCTACCTCTCCACCGTGCTCTATGCCTTCGACGAATACCCTCTGTAGGCCGTTCGTCGCAAACTTTTTTTAACACGGAGCACAGCTCCACCCGCGCCCGTCGTCTCGCTTGCACACAGCGGGGCGACGGGCGCCCCTTATCCCCGCCGCGCCCCGCCGCCGCGCACTTTTTCCGTTGCACACATTCGTCGAAAACGTGCACAATAGCCCTCAAAAACTTGTCCCATGTCACTTTTTTGCCCCGTCAAGGCAAAAAAAATCGCTAAAAAGTATTGCCGATTAAAAAAAACACTATCTTTGCACCGTGAAAAGAGCGACTTCGGTCGCCCAAACCATTAACAACCATTTAAAAAATCAAGTTATGAAAAAGATTTTTGTAGCAGCTATCATGGCCGTGGCCACGCTCACAGCCAACGCTCAACAAGCAGAAGGAACTTTCTCGATCACACCGAAGGTGGGTATGAACGTTGCAACAATCACCAAGTACAACGATGCTGACCCCCGCATCGGTCTTGTTGCCGGAGCCGAAGGTCAATATCAAGTGAACGAAATGCTGGGCATTTCGGCCGGCGTGCTCTACTCTATGCAAGGCGCAAAGCACAAGTCTGGCGGAGTAACGCATACGACTAAGCTCGACTACATCAACGTTCCCGTGCTCGCCAACGTGTACGTTTGGGAAGGCTTGGCAGTGAAGGCCGGTGTGCAATTCGGCTTCAACGTGAACAGCGAATCCAAGCTTTCGGGCGATGGCGGCAGCGCTACCGGAAGCGTCGACGCCGAGACTTTCGACTTCTCCATACCGGTTGGCGTGTCCTACGAGTTTGCCCAAGTGCCCATCGTGCTCGACGCTCGCTACAACTGGGGCCTGACCAAGGTTTGGAAAGACACCGATTGCAAGAACAGCGTGTTCCAGTTCACCGTTGGTTACAAGTTCTCCCTCTAATCGATAGACACTCATCGTAAACCCCTAAAGCGGATAGGTCTCGCGGCCTGTCCGCTTTTTTTGTGCCCCTCCGTTGCCACCCAGCTACCCCTTCGCCGCCACCCTGCTACCCCTTCGCCGCCACCCTGCAGCCCCTCCGCCGCCGGTCTCTTCCCCGTCCGCCCGTAGCCTGCCATCCGCCGCGCTCCGCTTTTGCAGCCACCACGCACCGCTTTCGTTGCCACCGTGCTCCTCTTTTGCAGCTGCTCTCCCCCACCCTTGCGTTTGCAAACCAGTGGTTTCGCCTTCGCCCGCCAGTGGTTTCGCGATGGCCCGTCAATGGTCTTGCGTTCGCTATCCATTGGATAGCGACAATTAAGTTATTAACTTAATTGTATTACCTTAATAACTTAATCTAATTACTTTATTAACTTAATTATCGAAAATCATTGGTTTGCGTTTCGAAGACCAAGGGACAGCGAACGCGAGGACAATGAAACGTGACCACTCAACCGGCAGTTTGCCATCGCGAAAGCGGCGGCCGGCTTGTCGTGAATCAACAATTTGAAAATGTAGAGGCGACAAATCAAGAAGACGAAAACGATGGGACCGGAAAACAGGAGTGGGAAAGAAAGCATACGGGGACACCGATTCGGGATGTGATGTGTGAGGAAGGTCGATTCGGAGGACAGTGACAAATTATCGGTTGGATTTTTGCGGGAGTGGGAAAATCTGCGTATCTTCGCGCTATGGTACGGATAGAAGAGAGTTGGCGCCGGCAGATCGGGGCCGAGTTTGACAAGGCCTATTTCGGCCGTCTTGTGGAGTTTGTGCGTCGCGAATACGCGTCGGGGCCTTGCTATCCCCCTGGCGGCGAGATCTTTAATGCCTTCAATTTGTGCCCTTTCGACAGGGTTAAGGTGGTGATCATCGGTCAGGATCCTTACCACGAGCAAGGGCAAGCCGAGGGCTTGTGCTTCTCGGTGAAGAAGGGCGTTGCCATGCCGCCATCGCTGATCAACATCTTTAAGGAGATCAGTGCCGATGTGGGCACAGAGATGCCCCGCGACGGTTCGCTGCGCCGCTGGGCGGAGCAGGGCGTGCTGTTGCTGAACGCCACGCTCACGGTGAGGGCCCATCAGGCGGCGTCGCACCAGCGGCAGGGCTGGGAACAGTTCACCGACGCCGTGATTGCTGCCGTGGCTCGCGAGCGTCGCCACGTGGTGTATATGCTGTGGGGCGGGTTTGCGCGCTCGAAGGCCCGCATTGTGGACAGCTCTCAAAACCTGGTGTTGCAGAGTGCCCACCCGTCGCCGCTCAGCGCCAACCGCGGCGGATGGTTTGGCAACCACCACTTTTCGCGATGCAATGCCTATCTCGAGAGCACGGGGCAGGAGGCCATCCAATGGTAGGAGCGGTGCAGGGCGTGGCCGCGCGGCGCATGCGGTGCCACGAGGGGCGGCGATGGTGAGTTTTCAAGATCAGGCTTTTCATTTTTAATTCCAAGGATATGCTTCCTCCAGTTATCGATGTGGACGGCGTGTTGGTGTCGTCGGAGGTGATCACCGAGATGTTTTGTTGCGACCTAGAAGCCTGCCACGGGCAATGCTGCGTGGAGGGCGACGCGGGCGCGCCCGTCACCCTTGACGAGGTGGCTGAGATAGAAGGGGCGCTCGATGTGGTGTGGGGCGACTTGTCGGCCGCGGCGCAGGCTGTGGTGGACCGGCAGGGCGTGGTCTACACCGACGGGGAGGGCGACCTCGTGACGTCTATCGTGGGCGGCCGCGACTGTGTGTTTACGCGCTACGATGACCTGGGCGAGGTGAAGCAATGCTGCCTGTGTGCGCTGGAAAAAGCCTACCGCGAGGGTCGCTCGTCGTTTTGCAAGCCCATCAGTTGTGCGCTCTATCCCATTCGCGAGAAGCGCCTGAGCAATGGCGTGGTGGGGCTCAACTACAACAAGTGGAACGTGTGCGACGGGGCCCGCCGCCGCGGGCGCGAGCTGGGACTGCCGCTCTACCGATTTTTGCGCGAGCCGCTGGTGCGCCGGTTTGGCGAGGCGTGGTATGAGGAACTGGAGACGGTGGTGAGCGAGTTGCGCAAGCAGGGGTATCTCTGACGGCAGCGCTGACACCAAAAACGGCCGGCCGCGGGTGGCAGCTCCGATGACTATCGGGAGGCTGATACACCGGCGGCCGGCCGTTTTGGGGGGGATGATGGAGGGTCAGAACTTGATTTCGATGTGGCGTATGCGCTGGCGGCGCCACGTGTAAACAATGTGGAGGTGGCCGTCGCGCGTTTGTATGATCGACGGATAGCTGTATTGGCTGATGGGCGAATCCTCGAGCGTGAGCCATTGCGCCCAGTGCGTGCCGTCGGTAGAGTGCATCAGAGCGAGCGGCGTGCGGGCGCCCTTGGTCTTGTTGGGCTCTATGGGCCACTGGTTGCACACGAGGGCGTAGGAGCCATCGCTGAGGGTTACGGCGTCGAGGCCGCTGTTGTTGTTGGGCGTGGAGAGAAACTCCAGGGGGCTCCATGTGGCGCCATTGTCGCGACTGCGCGTGGCCCCGATGTAGCGGCTGCGGGTGCGACAGAGGGCGAGAAGCGTGCCGTCGGGCAGTGTGATGATGGAGGGCTGGATGGCCAGCACGCCACTATCGGCTTCCACAAACGGGGAGCGTCGCCACGTGCGACCTTGGTCGTCGGAGTATTCGAAATAGACTTTCCATCCGTGGCGCTCGTCGGAGGTGGGCGATATGAGGCGCCCGCGGCTCATCACGGGCTTGTTTTTGATGGGGCCGTAGATGGAATCGGGCAGTTGCGTGCGCTGCGTCCACGTTTTGCCGCCGTCGCGCGAGCTACACTTCCACCCTTTCCATCCGGCCACATTGGGGCCTATTTTGAAGTAGAGATCAAGGGTGCCGTCGGGCATGGTGAACAGAACGGGATTCCAACAGGCCTCGCGATGGTTGGCGTCGAACACGCCGTCGGCCACCATCTGCGGCGCCGTCCAATTGGATGTCCCGCGGGGCTTGCGACTCACCCAAATGCAGACGTCGGGGTTGCGCTCCTTTGTGCCGCCGAAATATGTGCACACGAGGTCGCCTTTTTCGGTCTCGGCGATGGACGCCGAGTGGCATTCGGGAAACGAAGTCTGCTTGTAGAGCCATTCGTCGGCAACGACGGTGGGCTTGGGGAGCGAGGCATCGAGGGCACCGCGGTTGAGGGTTTCGAGGCGTCCGGGCAGTGGCTCGTCGAGGTCGTATTGGCCCGAGCCTATGCGTCGCTCGGTGCCGTCGGGCAGGTGGAGCGTGGCTTCGGTGTTGGCCGGCAGCTCGATGTGCCAGTGCAGACGACCATCTTGCTTGGTCCAGCGGCTCACGATGGTGCCTCGGATGCTGTGATAGGTGGCACCGATGTTGTCCATCTCGGGCACCGAGAAGTCGGGCGCGAGCGTGATGTGGCGGTAGCCATCGTCGGAACGGATGCCGGCCACGTCTTCGTAGAGCCAGCTCACGAGGTCGCCCAACAGCATGACGTGGTTGCCACTGTTCATGCGCGGGTTGGCCGTATCCCCGTTCCAGAGCTCCCAAGTGGTGGTGGCGCCCTGCTCGGCCATGTAGCCCCACGAGGGGTATTTCTTGTTTGTGGCCAGCAGCCACGCCACGTCTGAGCGTCCCATATCGGTGAGCGTGTGCATGAGCCACCCCGTTCCGATGACGCCTGTGCTGATGAATCCCTTGTTGTCGGTGATGATGTTGCGAACGATTTGCTTTGACACTTCGCCCTTCACGTAGTCGTCGTCGATCATTCCGAAGGCGAGGGGCAGCAGGTTGGCCGTTGCCGTGTTGTTGCCATAGTAGGTGCTGTCGGGATAGAGGATGTGGCCCGGCACGGTGCTGGTGGCGCGCTTCATGGTGAGGAATCGTGCATTGAAGGCCTTCTGTGTGCGACGGGCCTCTTCGTCGTAGGCGGCGGCATCGTCTGCGAGCCCCAGTCTTTCGGCGAACGCCTGCAGCATACGGCACATCTTATAGTAGTAGGCGGTGGCGATGAGCGTTCCGTCGGTCTTCCTTGCGGGGTCTTCGCTGTGTATCAAGTCCTGGCGCTCGGGCGGCACGCACCAGTCTCCGTATTTGTCGCGCTGCAGCAATCCGTTGCGATCGTAGCGGCTCTTGAGATGCTCCATCCACCGTTTGGCATTGGGATAATGGCGCCGGAGGGGCGCGTCGTCGCCATATTGCCGCAGCATCATGTCTATCGACGTGACCAAAGCCGCGGGCCAAGTGACGTTGTCGGAATAGTAGTTCCAGAAGGCGGGCGCCACATCGGGGATGCATCCGTCCTCGCGCTGGGCCTCGGCGATGTCGCGCGTCCATTTCGAATACAGCGTATTGACGTCGAACAGGTAGGCCTCGCCGTAGCATCCGCGCGTGCGGTCGCCCAGCCAGGGCTGCCGTTCGTCGCGCTGCGGGCAGTCCACAGGCATGCCTTTATAGTTGGTGAGCACTCCCCAGCGGGCGTTGTGATACACCTTCTGCAGTATCGAGTCGGTGGTTTCCAGCCGCCCGCTCTCGTCGAGGGCGTCGCTCACCACTTGCACCATGCAGTCGCTCGGAGCGATAGGGCGGCGCATGCCGACGATGGCGGCGTAGCGGCCGCCGTGGTAAACGAACGTGGGATGCCACCACCGTCCTTGCTCTTGGCCGTCGGCGATGTAGCGATCGGTGCTCTCGGCATGGCGGAAATTGTCGCGCCACAAGTGGCCGGCGCTGTCGAGACGCTCGGCATAGCAGATGGTGATGGTGTCGCCGGCGCGCGTTGCCCCGAGGCGCAGCGAGAGCCATCCGGCGATGTTTTGCCCGAAGTCCACTATCGCTGTGTCGCCCCGATAAGAGACGGCGCGCGCCGCAAAGCTGTCCACCACGGCCATGTTGGGCGACATGGCGCCGCGCAGTGTGCCGTCGGGGATGGCTGTTCTCTCGGCCTCGGGCCACGCGGAGTCGTCGTATCCGGCGCACGTCCAGCCGCGAAGCACTCGCCGGGCGTCGTAGGTCTCGCCGTCGTACTCGTTGTTGGAGCGAATGGGGCCGTCGGCATTGATGCGCCACTTCTCGTTGGTGGCCACCACGCGCCGCGTGCCGTCGGTGTATTCTATGATGAGATTGAGTCGCAGTTTGGGGTATCCGAAGTTCGTAATCTTGTACGGCTTCTTGTGTTGCTGCATGGTGTAGTATCGCCCGTTGCCAATGACGACCGCGATGGCCATTGTGTCGTGTTTCGCAGGCATTGACGGCAGCATCGATGTCACGTCGTAGGCGTTGTAGAGCACGGTGCGGCGATAGTCGGTGGGCGCCGGCGCGAGCACGTCGGTTCCCACGCGACGGCCTTCGATATAGGCTTCATACATGCCCAAGCCGCTCACATAGAGGGTGGCCCGGCGGATGGCTTTGTTGCCCGGGGCAAACTCTGTGCGCAGGTAGCGCGCCGACAAGCGAGAGTGTTCGTCCTCACGGTCCCAGGCGTTGGCGTGCTCCATGCCTATCCAGCGCCCCGCCCAGTCGCCCTCGGAGAGCAGCCCTACGTTGAAAAGGGCCACGTCGCTCCAGTCGGATTTCCCCTTGTTGGTTTCCACCGCCACGCACCAATAGGCCCGTGTGTCGGGGCGGAGCGCACGCCCGGCGTAGGTGATCCATTGCGAACTGTCGGTTTCCACGCGCGCATCCCACAGGTCGCCTTCGCGCTGGGCGGCTTTTTCGGGCGTGGAGGCCACGATGATGTGATAGGCCGTTTGCAGCACGTCGCGCCGGTCAGACGTGATTTGCCAGCCAAAGCGCGGCGTGGCCGTGTTGAGCGACATGGGGTTGACGAGGCGTTCGGTGCGCAATTGGGTCACCGATATCTTGGCAGAAGCCGTGGCCGTCTGCAGCAATCCGAGCAGGAGCAGCGCAGCGGCGGAGCGGGAGATGCGGAGTTTGGCGTTCATCTATTCGGCAGGTTTTAGGGCCGTGGCCGTCTTTTCGATATAGTTTTTCGTGGCATCCACGGCGATAAACACGCGGTCGGAGCCGCGCAGATAGGCGCCGTCGTTGGCGAATTCCACCGTTTCGGAGGGGTATTCGCCCAAGTATTTCAGTGTGCCATCGGTGGGATTCATCACCCAAACGTTCTTTTTCGCCCCGCTTATCTTCGAGAGATCGAGCTGCATGGGCTTACCGCTGTAGTTGTAAACCAGCAGATAGTCGTTGCCCCGCGTGGCGATGTTGCGGTCGTAGCGCTCACCATTGGTGCCCGCGATGACGGTTTGGTCGGGCACGCGCTCGGTGAATGGGAAGGTCAGGATGAGCCACTTGAGATACTTCATCTGTGCATAGCCGGGGTCGTTCATCGCGTCCCACCATGGTTTGTCGGCGCCAAACGAGCCCAACAGCCCTGGTTTCATGAACTGCATGATGCTGTTGTGGCCATAAGTGTGGCCGAAACAGCCGGCGAAGACTGCCCAATAGGCATAGCGCCTCACGTCGTTGTCCATCCATCGGGGGGCGGAGAAGTCGTGCAAGCCCTGCGGAATGTCTTCGTAAGACGGCTCACCGTCGATCACCGGTTTCATGGCGTTGTCCTCCCAAGTGAGGTCCACGTAGCGCCAATTGTCCTCCTCGGTGTTGTCTTTAATCGTGTAGTCGCCATCGCCATTGCGCTGCCCGTAGCGACGATGTCCGCTCTGGAACATGTGGAAGTCCATCCATTCGCGATCGGCAAACCAGCGCGCCGACGTGGTGCGACCCCGCGGGTGGAAGGTCATCACGTGGTTGGGGTCGGCCCTGCGTATGGCCCTTGCAAGCGCATCCCACGAGTCGGTGCCTTTGTTGCCCAGCACGTCGCCGCCTATCATCCAGATGATGTTGGGCTTGTTGCGGTAGCGCTCGCCGAGGAATTTGCCATATCGGGCGGCCTTCTCTGGCGTCATGCGCTCGATTTGCGAGCCCCAGATGCAATCCATAGCAATGTAGATGCCCTGCGAGGCTGCGAAATCAACGATGTAATCCAGGTGCTCCCAGTAGCCGTAACGGCCCTTTTCGGAGAAGCGTTGCATGTCGAATGAGTCGTCGTTGGCCTGAGCGCCGTAAACGTTAAACGTTGGAATGGCGTTGAGCACCTGTATCTGTTCCACGTTGTATCCGGCGTCGTGCTCCTTCGTAAGGAAGAATTCCACTTCGTCGCGATTGAGACGCTCGGAGATGAGCCACGCGGTGTTGCCCAGCCAGAAGAAGGGCCGGCCGTTGGTGTGTACGAGGTAGCGGTGGTTTTCCGACACGGTTAGCCGGCCGTTGTCCCACGGTTTTGCAATCTTTCCTGCCTGCGCCGCGCCTGCAGCGATGCTGAAGACGAGCATGAAGATGGTTTTTTTCATATTGCTTGGTTACGTTATTTGGCATTGATGACGAGTGTCTGTCCCTTCGTGGTGTGCCACTCATATATATAATATTGTCCGTCGCGCTTGCCCTTGGCCGCCAACGGTGTGGCCGAGCGCAGGGTGAGCGGGCCGCCGCAGGTGCTCTTCACGGAGACCCGCGTCAGGCGTCCGCCGCTCCACGACAGCCCCACTTCAAATCCGCCGCGGGCGCGCAAGCCCTCCACGCTCCCCGCGCTCCAGGCGTCGGGCAGGGCGGGAAGCAGATGCACGGTGCCGTCGTGGCTCTGCAAGAGCATTTCGGCGATGCCGGCCGTGCAGCCAAAATTGCCATCGATTTGGAAGGGCGGATGAGCGTCGAACAGGTTGGGATAGGTGCCTCCGCCCTGCCCTTTCTTGCCATAGGTGAGGCGCAACTGGTCGGTGATGAGCTTCAAGGCATGGTTTCCGTCGTGCAGACGGGCCCACAAACACACCTTCCAGCCCATCGACCACCCCGTGGAGGGGTCGCCGCGATGGAGGAGCGAGGTTTTGGCGGCACGGCTCAACTCGGGCGTGGCGAGCGGTGTGATCTGGCACGACGGGTAGAGGGCGTAGAGATGAGACACGTGGCGATGCCGGTCGTTCGGGTCATCCCAATCGTCCATCCACTCTTGCAGCTGTCCCCAACGCCCAATCTTGAGCGGCGGGAGTGCGGCCAGCTTGTCCTTCAAACTGTCGAGAAAGGCCTCCGAAGCATCGCGCCCCGACACCTCACCTCGCAGTATGGCGGCCGCATCTATGACGTGGTGAAACAGATCGGTAATCAACTCGTTGTCCATCGTTGCGCCCGCGCAAATGTTGGCCCCTTGCGCATGGGTGTTTTCGGGAGAGACGCTGGGCACCACCACCCAGTGTTTGCCGTCGGGCGTGCGCTGCATCAGCTGATTCAGGAAGCGGGCCGCGCCAGCCATCACTGGGAACATGGAGCGCAAAAACTCGCGGTCGCGCGTGTACAGCCAATGCTCCCAGATGTGCTGGCTAAGCCACGCGCCTCCCGTGGGCCACATTCCCGAAGGCGCATGGTCCACGGCGCCGGTCACTCGCCAAATGTCTGTGTTGTGGTGAAGCACCCATCCGTCGAGCCCATACATTGCCCGCGCGGTCTGTGCGCCCGACTCGCTCACCTCTCGGATGAGGGTCATCAAGGGCTCCGTCAGGTCCGAAAGGTTGCACACCTCGGCGGGCCAGTAGTTCATTTCAAGGTTGATGTTGGTCGTGTACTTTGAATCCCACGACGGCAACAGCTTGTCGTTCCATATTCCCTGAAGGGTTGGCGGCTGCGTGCCTGGCTGCGAAGAACTGATCAACAGGTAGCGACCAAACTGAAAATAGGTCTCCACAAGGTGGCGATCAGCGTGTTGTGCAAAGCGGCGCACGCGCTCGTCGGTGGGCATATCGAGAGGCTCGGCGCCCAAGTCCAGCGTCACGCGGTCGTAGTATTGGTGATAGCGCTCGGCATGGCGGCGCTTGATGGCATCGTAGGTGCTTGAAAGGGCAGTCTGCAACTGCTGTTCCGACATCACGGTGTCGTTGCCCGTGATGTCGTCGTAGCGCTTGAAATTGGTGGCTATCGACACATACACCGTCACTTCGTCGGCGCCGGTGATGCTCAACACTCCGTCTCTGCACGTCGTTCGCCCGCCGATGGCCTTTGCCGTGGCGCGGCCCGTGAAGGTTACTTTTCCCTTCTGGCCCTCGTGATTGGAGCCGGTTCCGCTCAGCACAATTTCCGTTCCTTCGCTTCTTATGCTCACGTCTTGATGGGGCGAAGTAAGGCCTATGTTGCACGTGATCATTCCCCGTCGAGAGGCCGAGAGCCGCACGGCCACCACATCGGCGCCGAGCGGGGCCAGGTATTCGCGGCAATAAACCACGTCGCCCACGCGATAGCGGGTGATGGCACGCGCCGAGTCGAGACTCAGTTCGCGGTAGTAGTCGGTGTATTCGCCCTGGCCGGGGCAGTTGATCATCAGCTCTCCGAAGGTCTGAAACGGCATGCCGCTGTTGGTTTTGAGCGACATCACGTGGTCGTTGGTCATGGCCTCGGCCTCCTTATATCGCCCGTCCCAGATGAGTTGCCTGATGCGCGGCAGCCACTCTTTCGCCTCCGGATTGCCGTTGTTGTTGGGGCGGCCGGCCCAAAGAGTCTCCTCGTTGAGCTGGATGCGCTCGGCCGAAGGATTGCCATACACCATGGCGCCGAGTCGCCCGTTGCCGAGCGGCAAGGCCTCCACCCACGTGTGGGCAGGGCGGTCGTACCACAATTTATGCTCTCTTGCGGCCGTCGTGGTCAGCATCAGCAGTGCCGCCGCAGCTGTCAGCAGGGTTCGTTTCATGCTTCTATCTCTGTTTTTGCGGTTGTTCTTCACGTTTGGGGGCAAAGCGCAGCACCGATTCGTCTTCGATGGTCACATGGTCTTCGTCGAGCATCTTCTCGTCCAGCCCGAAGGTGTCGATGAAGAAACGATAGACGGCCTGCCGCTTGTTGGGGCCAAAATCGTGGCGCTCGGCCGGCAGATGCACGTTGCTCACGGCTCCGCGGGCGCCATAGAAATCGTAGATGTGCTGCAGATAGGGATATTCCGACTCGGGCACTTGGGCTGTCCAGTCGCCGCCGTCGCTCACCACGAGCATGGGTTTCGGCGCAAAGCAGGCGGCCAATTCGGCATTGCAGGTGCCGCCGCCGGAGAGCTGGATGGGCCGTCCGCTCTCGCATGGGCAGCCGCCGTCGAACCATGCGGAAAGGCTCACCACGGGGCACGACGCCGCGAAGCGATCGTCCAACAGCCCGAGCAGCACGGTCTGGGTGCCGCCGCCCGAACCGCCGTTCACGCCGATGCGCTGCTCGTCGATGCCGCCGCGGCGCAGTATGGCGTCCAGAATGCGCAGCCCGTTCAGGGCCTGCATCACGTGGGCGGTGTCGGTGTGATGGGCCTCGGCGCCCACCTCGTCTTCCGATTCGCCCCATCCCCACAGGTCGTAGCTCACACACACGGCGCCCATGCGCGCCAGGGTGCCATAGCGCCGCTGCAGGTCTTCATTGTAACGACCGCGGGCGAAATGGCCGTTGGGACAAAGGATGAGTGGCCGCTTTGCGGTGGTCTTCCTGCGCTTGGCCGGCAGCGGTGCATACACGGAGCCTTTCACGGTGTGCCCGTTGATGGTCTCTAGGCAGAAGTTTTGCACCATATAACCATCGTGCCGGCGCGGCTTTCCCCATCGCGGATTGCGGACCGACAAGGGGGCCAGGCGCTGCTGCTGGGCGTCGATGCCCAAGCGCTGGCGCACCTCGCGGCGCAGGCTGTCGCGACGGGCCTCCCATGCGACCTTGTCGGCATAGCGGCTTTGCAGATAAATGAGCAGGGCTTTGCCGTCGGCCGGCTTGCGCCGCGGATATTCGAAAGGCTTGATTTTCCACACGCCGCGTCCCTGATCCCAAGGCACAAAGTCGAAGGGGGCGCAGAGGTTTCTCAGGGTTTCCTCCACCGAGTAGGGGCGTATGCGAAAGTCGGCGTAGGGCAGGCGCAGTCCGGCGGTGTCCACATTGTATTTCAGCCGCACGGCAAATCGCTGCTCCACATCGCGCAGCACGTCGCTCAGGGCGCGTTCGAAGCGGTCGCCATAGCTCTGTGCGCCAACCGCCGTAGCGGCGAGAAGCGTGGTCAGTATGGTGAAGATGCGTTTCATGGGCATTGCAGTTTTCCGAGTTCGTTGCGGTGGGCCTTTGCCACGCCGTCCACCAACAGCGTCAGTCCGCGGCCTTGGTGATAGTGATTTCCGGTGCGGTCCCACACGATGGTGAGCGTCCGGCCGCGATAGTTCACGCCGTCGAGGCAGAAATAGTCCCACGCGTCGGCCGGCACCAGCGGGTTCAGCACGATGCTCCCGTCTTGTTGCGGGCGCAGTCCCACAAGGCCCGTGATGACGAGGTCGGCGAAGGTGGAATGATTATAGTAGCGCGAACGCTCGCGGTCGCCCATGAGCCACGCGCCGTTTTGCTCATCGAGATATTCGCCAATGTAGGGCCGCCCGCGATGATGCTGGGCGTCGGCGTAGCGCATCATTTGTGTGAAGAAAACCGACGCCTGCGGCCCTCGCGCGCGCGCGTTACTATAAGAGGAGTCCTCCAGCCGGTTGGCGAGGGCCGTCAACGTCTGCGCTGTGGCAAACGGCCAAATGGCGCCGTCCCACTCGCACCGCCCCGAGCCATGCGTTCGGAACTGCGGATGGCGGCGCTCGGCAGTGGTGAGCCCGTAGGGGGCCATGAATCCGCGCTCGTCGGAGAGCTGCTGCCAGGCCTCGTCATACTTGTCGGTGTCTATCATGCGCACATACCAAGGCAGATAACCTATGGCTTCGCGCACTTGCGCCAGCGTGTCGCCGCGGCGCGTCTCGAAGAACCGATGCTCCTTGTTCCACAGCTTTTGCTCCACGAGATGCTTGATGGTGTCGGCCTTTTCCTCGTAGCGGCGCGCATCGTCGGTGCGGCCCGCCATGCGGCAAAACGAGGCCAATGCGCGCGCATTGCCATACATATAGCTGTTGATGGTGGGGCGCGCATATCGCTTGCGCCGCCCGCCCGAGATGCTTTCCTCCATGCCGTCTTGCACGTCGCCCTGCCAGTAGAGGCCATCGCTCAGTCTGTGGCTCTGCTCCCAGCGGGCATATTCGGCCTCAAGGGCGGGGAGCAGCCGGTTCACGAAGGCCGTGTCGCCGTTCACGCGCCACGCATCGCCCACGGCGGCGGCGGTCCACGACGAGAAGTTGCCCAGCTTGGCCATGGGCGCTCCATCGTTGCCGTGATACCACGTGTCAAGGATGCCGTGCAGATAGGTGGTGTCGCGCAGCCAGCGTGTCTCCAGCACATGGTGGCCCAGGGCGCAGGCTATGAGATTGTAGCGGTCGGCATAAGAGCGCGGCACCAGAAACTCTGTCATGCCCCATCCGTTGGGCGTGCGTTTCAAATGCTTGCGCAACGACCACCACCGGAAGTAGTAGATCTCTTGAAAACGCTTGTCGGGACAATCGAAGAGTGGCACATTGGCGGCCATCCAGCGGGCAGCATCGTCGTTGGCTATCTCGGGCTCGGCAGCCTGGCGCGGCTCGGTGTCGGTGGCATACACGGCGCGCTCGTCGGCGTCGAAGCGATCGGCATAGTCGCTCAGCGCGGCGGTGCTCAGCACAGCGCAAGGGGCGGGCGTGGCCTCGCCAAGGTCGTCGAAGTCGCTATCGTTTCCTGGGAAATGCTCCGCCGCGCGGGTTTCCACGTTGCGGATGCCGAACATCGTGAGGCGCGTTGAGTCGTCGGCTGCAGGCTGGTCGTAGTCTTGGTCGGCCGGAGTCTCGATGTTGGGCTCGTCAAACAGTGGACCGGTGCGAAACACGAGGCGCGAGATGCTTTCCACGGGCGTGTCAAACTGTCGCTCGCAGGCCTTTCGCCCGTCCACATACCACACGCTACGGTGGCGCTCCGCGGAGAGCACCACACGGATGCGGTAGGTCCGGCCAAGCTCATATTCCTTCACGAGCGTGCCCGATCGGGCGCCGCCCTTCACCGTCATCCTCATCGTGGCGCCGTCCATCATCATGCGCGAGGCCATGCGGCCGCCGGCGTCGAGAAATTCCACCTGCAGCGAGCCATCGCCCTTCTGATGGTGGGTCACGTCGAAAGTGGCCTCCAGCAGCGCCGTGGGCGGCACCGGTCGCTCGGCGCGGGCATAGTCGTAGGGGTCTTTGTCGGCCAGCATCAGCTCGTCGCTCGCCAGCCGCAACGGGCACCACTGCGGCATGTAGAGGTTCCAGTCGGTCATGTCGGCCAACGAGCGATACAGCCCGAAGCCGCCGCGGGCGTGGCTCGTGGCCTGCAGGTGCACGGGAACGGCGATGCGACTCACCCAGATGTCTTCCTTGTTGTTGGAGTAGGTCACCCACAAATCGCTGTCTTTCGGCACGCCATTCCCCTCCTGGATGCCTCTCACATACTGGGGCCCGTAGCTCTTATACTGCCCCCCGTGGCGCAAAGGCGTCACGTCTCCGTGAACAAGACTAAGGGTGGTGTAGTCCAATCCATCCGTCGAAAGACTCAGCGCCAGCGGCCAACGGTATTCGGCGGGATTGTACACGGTGGCGTAGAGCCCGTCGGAAAGACGCTGCCCCCATATCTTTGCGTTGCTGTTCACCATGCCCGGAGCTCTGCACAACGGCGTGCGCCACGTGGCTCCGCCATCGGCCGAGATGCTCGTCACTGCGTGTTTCCACAGCCCCACCTTCCACCCATTGGGCAGCGTATAGCCGCAAAAGGCCTTCTGTCGGTTGGGCAATGGCAACAGCGGGTCGTTGACATCGCTCTCCTCCACCCACTGCATGCGCTGCATGGGGTCGGCCAGCAGGGCTTCGCAGGCCTTCACGAAGGCTTTGTCTTTCGCCGTTTTGTAATACGGAAAATCGGTGTTGTCGGCCGAAAAACCATGATTATAATGGATGAAATACACGGGCCCCAACGTGCCGTCAGCCTTCACCTCGCGCACCACGCGCCCTATGCCGTTGCCGTCGTTGGGGTCGTCTTTCATGGTCAAACAAATGCCGTAGTAGCCTATGGCCAGCAGTTTGCCATTGGGCGCCACATACCAGCCCACGCGCTGATGCATCACGGCCTTCAGCTGGTGCGCCGCCGGCAAATCGCTCCCCTCCTTGCGGTAGCCCTCGGGCACGCTGTATTCGGGAAACAATTCCCGCGGCGCGCTCCACGTGTAGCCGTCGTCCGACATCTGCATCATGGTCTTTCCGGGGGCCTCGTGCTCGTGGCGCGGGTCGGTCAGGTAGTGCACAAAGAATCGCCCGCCGTGGTAAGCCATCATCGGCTGATGATTATAGGTCCACGGGCGCGCCCCCCGCATGGTCTGAATGTTGTGAACACCCACCACGGGGGGCAGGCCGCCGTCGTGCCGTTCTGGCGTGGCCACGGTGGTGCCGCTGTAGTGCACGCGGTCGCGATGATAGCGCAACAGATGCTCCACCAGCCGTTCGTCGGCCCTAAACACCGTGCCGTGCTTGTGGCCCACGGGGAACCTCACCTTGTCGGTCACGTCTTCAAACGTCTTGAAATCCTGGGTGCGATGAGCGCCATACACGCCCAGCCGATAGCTGTCGTAGTAGATATACCACCAATCGCCCACGCGCGCCGTTGAAGGGCCCTCGGTGAACTGCTCGGTAAACGGCGCCGAAGCCTCCGACCACGGCCCTCGGGCCGACGCGCCAAAGGCCACGCGAATGTTGCGCATCGGCCGCGTGTTGTCCTTCACCACCATCACATAGTCGCGCCGCCCGCGCTTCACGAGCGTGGCATCTATGGCCGAAAAATCCGAATCATAATACAACTGCGCCTCCGAAAACGTGCGGAAGTCTTTCGTCGTCATGAAATAGAGACGCTGATTGTTGTCGTGAGCCTCCAGCTTGTCGGGGAAACGGCCCGGCACGCACGAGGCCCACACCACATAAAACAGCTGCTCATCGTCGTCGTAGAACAGCTCCGGCGCCCACGTGTTCACCGTCGTGGTGTCCATCCCCGTGGGGATGAAGCGCTGCGGGGCCCAGTGGATGAGATCTCTTGAGCACGAATAGCCAAAACCGCGGTCGCCGCGCCAGCTGCTCGTCCACACCAGATGAAACACGCCGTCGGGGCCACGCACTATCGAGGGGTCGCGCATCACACGCTGCGCCCCCACCTCGGGCCGCAAAAACACGCCCGCCACAGAGTCCCAGCGCACACCGTCGCGACTCCAGATAAACCGCAGTCCATCGGTGGCCGGCTCGTGAAACGATGTGCTCACAAACACATCGGCGCCACGCACCGACGCCGCCGCCAGCAACAGCCACAACAGCACAACGTGGCGAAGCCTTCGCCTCGTCGTGCCTCTGTTCATCATTCCGCTACTTTCCAAATCTTATTTCGTCTATTTTTAAATCACATACCGTGCGCAGCCGTGCCTTGTCCGCCGCGCAACAGGATACCGTCTGTCTTTTGGCAAGGCCACATCCTATCCGCGAAAGAGCCTTGTCCGCCCCGCAGAAAAGGCTTCTCCGGCTTGTGGCAAAGCGCCTCATCGCGCACTCGCGAGCGTCGAACCGCCATGTTCCGGTCGCCACTTTACATTAAGACGCGCCCTATCCCCGTTTGTAACCACCACCGCCCCCGCATCCATCATCCGCCGCTTTCGCGATGGCCAACTGCAGCTTTCGCGTCCCTCATCCACCGCTTTCGCGATGGCCCGTCAATGCCCTTGCATGAGCAAACCAATGGTCTTGGAGAATTAAGTTAATAAAGTAATTGAATTAAGTTATTAAGGTAATATAATTAAGTTAATAACTTAATTATCTAAAACCAATGGATAGCGAACGCAAAACCAATGGCGGGCTGACGCGAAACTGCCGGATGGCGACAGCGAGGGCGGGGGCGGGGGAAGACAATGGCGGCGAACAATGAGAGCAAAGGCAGCGGGGAAGGCTGATGAGTGTGAGAAAAGAGGGCGAGAAGAATAAGGGGAAAAGGACGGGAAGAATAAGGAAGAAGGACGGGCGGGGCCATGGAAACAGTGGGGACGGCTGCGGGAGGTGGAAAAGAAAGGCGGCTCGGTCTCCCGACCAAGCCGCTCTCTAGTAAAAACTAAATTAACTCAAGTTTATAGGAAAAATCGTTGCTCTCACGAGCATCGTTAGTGTTTGTGTTGCAGGAATGCGGAAGTTTTGCATTCCCGCGGGGGTTGTTGTTTACACGTGCAAAGGTACGCAAGAAACGGCATTCCCCCAAATATTTATTCAAAAATTTGTGGGGATTTTTTGTTTTGTCGCCGTTTTTCAAAGCGTTTTTTCGCTTTTTGGGGCCCCGCAGGGCGACGGACGGGAATGCTTTGCTAACCGGAGTTGGCATTTTGGCGCATTATCGACGGTTTTGTGGGGCGGCGTCGCGGGGTATCATGCGCAGCCATTTGCGATAGCCGGCCAGGGCGATGAGCACGTAGAGACCGTAGAGGAGGGCTTTGAAGGGTATGCCTTTCACGATGTAGAGGTAGCAGCACACGGCATCCACGACAATCCAGAGGAGCCACTGCTCCACGTATTTGCGGGAGAGGGCCCAGAGGGCTACGATGCTGAGGGCGTTGGTGAAGGCGTCGAGCACGGGGACGGTGGAGTTGGTCCACGTGTGGAGCACATACCATGTGGCGGCCCACACGAGGAGGAGGGCTGCCGCAACGGGCAACAGCAAGCGGCGGGGCAGGTGGCCTATGCTGCGGGCTGGGGCTGGCGAGGCGGCGGCGCTGCTACGGAAGGGGCCCCATTTCCAGACGGCGTATCCGTAGAGGCCGGCGAGGGTGTAGTAGGCCGCCATGCCGGCATCTCCGTAGAGGCCGTGCGTGTAGTAGAGGTAGATGTCGAGCGCGGGCATGATGATGCCCACGAGCCACACGGCGATGTGGGCGCGATATTCAAGCCAGATGTAGAGCAGGCCCAGCAGTGTGGTGAAGATGTCGAGCCCGTGGGCGAGGAGAAAGGCGGTCATTGGGGGGTTGTAAATGGGTGATATGCGAAGGGCGGGGCGCCGAGACGGCTGGGCCTCGGCGCCCCACACGGGGCGGTTCAGAAGCGCAGGGCGATGCTGCCCATGGCGGTGAATCCGGCGGCGGGCGTGAATCCTATTTGATAGTAGCGGTTGTCGTTGGTGTGGCCGCCGCTCTCATAGATGGCGGAATACACCCATCCGGAGTTGGCATAGTGGTGGTTGAAGAGGTTGTTGAGCCTCAGCCCGAACACCACTTCGCGCAGTCCGATGAATCGGCGACCAATGGGGAGCGTGTAGTTGGCCGTGGCATTGGTGACGGCGTAGGCGGGGAGCGAGCGGTCGCGGTTGGCGGTGTTGTCGAGGTATTGCCGGCTCACGGTGTTGAAATGCAGCGAAGCTTGGAATTGTTTCCAGTGGAAATCGGCAAAGAGATTGGCTATGCAGGCGGGCGAAAACGCGAGGGTGGAGTGGTCGTAGTGAATGGTTTGGGTGCCGTTGTCCCAGTCTTCCACCACCTCATCGAAGTCGCTGATGCGGTTTTGGCTGAGGGCGATGTTGCCTTCGAACGCCAGCCACGGTGTGGCTGCCACGCCGGCGCTGAGCTCTATTCCGAGGCGATGCGAGCGGCGGATGTTGGTGGTGAGGTCTTCTCCGATGTCGCTTTTCTCTCCGGTTTTCACGAATTGGTTTTTGTAGTTCATGTAGTAGAGGTTGGCTGTGGCGTGAAACACGGGTCCGCGATAGGTGTAGCCCAGCTCGTAGTCTGTGAGTCGCTCGGCCTTTGGCGCGGGATAGTTGCCGTTGTCGGTGAAGTTGTTGCGCTCGGGTTCTCGGTTTCCCACGGCGATGGAGGCGTAGGCGGTGTGTGGCCCGGCGTGGTAGGTGAGGCCGGCCTTCGGGTTGAAGAAGTCGTAGCGCTGGCGGATGTCGAGCCGCTGGTTGGTGTATCCGTTGTCGGTGGCCACGAATTTGTCGTTGATGCCGTCGGTGTTGTAGCTCACGTGGCGATACTGCAAGTCGGCGAAGGCCTCCAGCGCGCTGGTGATGTTGCAGGAGGCTTTGATGTAGAAGTTGGCGTCAAACTTGTCGGCGTCTGAGTCGTAGTATTGGTAATCTCCGTTGGCAAGGATGGCTTCGGCAAGGGCTGGCGACGAGGTGTAGGTGAGATAGCCAAAGTGGTTTCCCGTGAACTGCTGGAGGGAGAATCCTGCAATGATTTCGCGCCCGCGGTCTTTATAGCTCACGCTTCCCACGGCGCCATAGGCGTCTTGCGTGAGTCCCTTCTTGCGCACAAAGTCGGCGCGCTTGAGCCCGTCGAGGGTGAGGCCAAACTTAGACAGCTTGTTGTCGGGGCGAAACTCGCGATAGTAGCCATATCCGTGGGTGTAATGGAGCGTGGCGGTGGCGTCCCAACGAGGACTGATGTGCCAGGCGCCGGTGAGCAGGTTGTGATTTTGCCAAAAGTTGTCTGTTGTCTTCAGCCAATACGAGCCGTCGTTCATCGTGTAGCGCTCCGTGGCGTAGGTTCCGTCGGCATTGACGGCGGTGATGTGTTCGTAGAGTGTGTTATACTTTCCCAGCCCCGCATCGCACATGTCGGCATAGGTTTTGATGCCCGTGGATGCTCCATAGGTGCCGTCCATCAGGCTGTTGCCGTCGTAGTCGGCGGCGACGCCGTTCCAGGCCTGCCCCGTTTTTTCGAAGTTTCCCACGTGCTTATAGCGCAGCGTAAACTTGTCGCCGAGCCACGTGAGCCCTCCATAATAACTGCCCGAGCGGCCCGATGTGCCGTGCACATAGCCGTCGGTGCGGGTCTCGTGGTAGGCCGCGTCGATGATGAGGTGGCGCCAGAGCAGTCCGGTGGAGCCGTTGGCGCCGAAGTTCATCGTGTTGTAGGAACCGTAAGAAAACGACACTTCGCCCGTGGGAACGTCGCTCGGGGCTGCCGACGACAGTGCCACGGTGCCACCAAATGCGCCGTCGCCGTTGGTGGATGTGCCGATGCCGCGCTGTATCTGCACGCTTCCGAGCAGCGATGCGTAGCTGTTCATGTTGGCCCAAAACACGCATTGGTCTTCGGGAGAATTGAGGGGAACGCCGTCGAGAGTAACGTTGATGCGCGAGTCGGCCGCCCCGCGGATGCGCAGATATGAGGTGCCGGTGCCCAGCCCGTTGTCGCTCCAGGCCAGCACGCCCGGTGTGCGGGCAAAGAGAAACGGCAGCTCTTGGCCGCTGCGGGCAAAGGTGTTGAGCTCCTTTTTGTCGAAGCCGGCAGTGGCAAACGGCCCGTTGGCCTTCACGCGGACGCCCTTCACCACCACCTCTTGCAGCTGTTCCATGCGCAAAGAGTCGTCGCTGGTTTGTTCGGGGGCGGCAGCCGAAGCCACGCCCGTGCCCGTCGCGGCCATGCACAGCAGGGCGATGACGGTTTTCATTTCGTGATTCATAAGTTTTGAATGTGTTAAGATGAACATTAAAAGGGGCGCTTTTAATGCTTCACTCCCGAAAGCGATGTCTCCGCCAGATGCCGGCCGTGTCGTTGTGCCATGGTGGCGGAATCGTCGTTCATCCCTACGCCGGCATTACCCGGATCAGGTTCGAGGGTTTGATCTCAGCCCGCCCACGGCGGACACCCCTTGACTCGCGACTTTCGTAAGTCAGTGCAAAGGTAGTGCAAACGAGCGGAATATGAAAATAAAAACGCCAGTTTTTGATTTTCTATTCCCGAGTGCAGCCTACCGAAGCCGAAGGCAGAGGTAGTGCAAACGAGCGGAATATGTAAATAAAAACGCTAGTTTTTGATTTTCTATTCCCGAGTGCAGCCTACCGAAGCCGAAGGCAGAGGTAGTGCAAACGAGCGGAATATGAAAATAAAAACGCCAGTTTTTGATTTTCTATTCTCGAGTGCAGCCTACCGAAGCCGAAGGCAGAGGTAGTGCAAACGAGCGGAATATGAAAATAAAAACGCCAGTTTTTGATTTTCTATTCCCGAGTGCAGCCTACTGAAGCCGAAGGCAGAGGTAGTGCAAACGAGCGGAATATGTAAATAAAAACGCTAGTTTTTGATTCGTATTTCCCGAATACGCGCTACGCCGACCGCTGCAATATGCAAAAACAGCCGGCAGGAAGCGATGTCCTGTCGGCTGTTTTCTGAAGTGGCCGGAGCTTACAGACTCTTGTCGATGTCGTCGTCCCAAGCGCTGCGGAACGTGATGTTGAGCTGCGCCGTCGGCGTGGAAGCGTTGTCCGTCTCCTCTTCATCGTCGATGGTGGCGCGGTTGGCCGTGGGCGCTTCGTTGGTGCTGCCGCCCGTGGTCCACGTTGAGTCCATCAGATATTCCGTCTGCACGACTGTAATTTCCGGCTTCAAATAATGCATTTCCATTGTTCTTGCTTCAGTTTATTAACATTCTTATTTCGTAATCTTCTTGCCGTTGATGATATAGACACCCTGCGGCAGCGACTGCAACGAGCGGTTCATCTTCTGACCGTTCACGTTGTAGATGTCGCCCACTGGCAGTTCGCCGTTCACTGCATCGATGCCGGTGACCACTTCGTCGTCATCGAACACGATGGAGATCGCGTTGGCGCTCTGTGCCTTTTCAACGTAGAAGTAGGCCTTGGCGCCCGAAATGGTGGTGGTGGCAGAGGGCTTGTAGATCTTGCCGCTGGCGGCCGACTTGGCCGTGGTGAACCAGTATTGTCCGCCGGGCTGCAGGGTGTGCGGCACGAGGGTGCCACGGAACGACACGCTGCCCACGGTGGTTTCGCCTTCGGCCACGGTGTTCATGATGGTCACGTCTTCGAACGACCAGTCGGTGATGTCTTTGTTCACCTTCACGAGATAGGGCTTGCCGGCCTCGATGCCCGTTGTAACGGTCTTGAAAGTCAGCGTGGGCCCGTCGGCCACGGCCGTCATTTCGCTCACCTCGCAATCGTCGCCAAACTTGGCTTTCACGGCGTCGGCCGTGAGGCTGAACGGCAGACAGAGGGTGTTCACGCTGCCGGCTTTCATGTCGGAACGATTGACGAGCGTCACGTTGAGCGTTTGTCCGGCATACTCGTTCAGGTCGTCGATGGCCGTTTCGGCGGTAACATCGTAGTCGATGCCTGCGGCCTCTTTCAGGGCTTTGAACTTGGCTTCGAGATAAGGCATGCGGGTGGTGAAGTAGTCCTTCAGCCGTTGCACCTCGTCGGCGTAGGCAGTATTGGTCACGTTTTTGGAGACATCGGTCACGCCCTGCCCTGCAATGGTCCAGCCTGCGCCGCCCTCTTCGGTGGTTGCGAAGTTGAGCTTCTGCGAGCTGTTCTCGCTGTTCACGATGGCTGCCAGCTGGTCCACCTTGCCTTGGAGCGTGGTGGTGAGCTCGCCGTTGGCGTAGAGTGTGCTCCACCGCTCATACACGGCGCTTGCAAACCACGTCTTCTTCCAGAGCTCGTTCAGCTTGTTGGCCCATGCGGCTTCCTTGCCGGCGTTCACCATCAGTGCGGCATAAGAGTCGTCGGTGTTGAGGTCGTTCATCTTTTCGGCCACGTCCACGTTGGCACTGTTGTCGTAGGAAGCATCGTTGTTCCACAGCGGACCAAACGACAGCTCGGTGGCGTCTTTGTCCTTATAGGCGTAGATGGAGGAGAAGGCCTCGTAGCCGCCGGTGATTTCGCTGGCGATATACCAGTTGACGAGCGTCTCTTTGTCGAGGCCAGTGCCGTCGGTGGCGTCCCACATGGTGTCGAAATCATACACGTCGGTGCAGAAGGCGGCGTTCCATGCCGAGCGCTTTTTCTTCTTCACATCGGGGTTCTTGATGGTGAGATACGGCTTTGTGAAGTCCGCACCCTCGATGATATGGTCGGTGGCGTCGATGTCGGCGCTGCCCGTCATCTGCAGCAACAGGCCGTCGTCTTCGTCGATGTTGATGCGATTGGCATCGGCCTCAAGATATTCGGTCACCTGATAGGTGCCCACATACTGGCCATTCACCACGAGATCAACAAAGCAATAGCCCGGCGTGAACGGCAGTCCGGCGATGTCGCCCAGCTCTTTGGTGAGTGCATTGCGAACGAGCGTCTTGTCGCCGGCGTTGGCCAAGAGCACCCAATTGCGCTTCTTCACCACGCCCTCGGCAGTCTCGTTGCCCAGCAAGTAGTGCTTATAAGAGGTCGTTATCTCGCCGGTGGTGGCGTCTTTGTCGTCCTTTGCAAACTGCAAACGGAACGATTTCTTGTCCGTATTCGTCCACGATGTGGTGCCGCGGCCACGCACCTGCAGGATGTTGTTGCCTGCCGCCGTGGTGCCTGCCTCCTGCTTGAAGGGAGCCAACTTCTTGTTCTTGTCCACCACCTCTATGCCGGCCGACACCCACGAGCCGCTGCTGGGCTCTATCTCGGCGCCATCCTGCGTGTCGATATAGATGGTGGGAAGATCGCTGAGCTGCTGGCGCTCCTCCTCTTCGGCCTCGCCGTCGATGCGAATCACGGGCGTAGAGCCATCGGTGGTGCGGATATATGTGCGGCAACCTTTCTGATTATCGGCCGTGGTCAGCGTGAACGAAGCATCGTTAGACTCGTAGATATCGTTGTTGAAGATGTAGTCGGTGGATGTGCTCAGCTCGTAGCCGTGGAACAGCGATGCGCCGAAATAGTGCTTGTCGTCGTAGGTAACGAGCTCGCCGTTGTAGGGGTTGTTGGAGTTGTTGGTCACGTTCAACGCATAGTAAACGCTGTAGAGCGAGTCATACTGGGCCACGTCCTTCTCTGGCTTAATGAGGTAGGGCATGCCAGCTATCACGCAGAGCGTGTCGGGCCTACTGAAGACCATGGTCTCGCCATCCATCGACGAGTGTTCCAGCAACTCGTATTTGCAGCCGATGAATTTCTCCATCTGCTCTTGCGAAGCGCTCACCGGCAGACAGAACGTGTTCCACTTTTCGCCCTGCAGGGTGCGGTTCTCGATGCCCATGTTGTACTCTTTCATCTGCTCTAGGCCGGTACTCCACCAAGTGTTTTCGGGGTTATACGTCACGGAAACCACTGCCGGAACACTGTTGGCAAGCGATTCGAGCTTCGACTTCACCAATGGAATGCGCATCTTCAGGTAGTCTTTCAGCTGCTCAATATAGCCGGAGAAAGACTCTTTCTTCACCTTCGCCCAACTCATATCTCCGATGGCATAGAGTTGATAGTTGAGCTTCTGCGTGGAGTCGATCAGTGCCGCCAGCTTGTCCACGTCGTCGCAAAGCTTGTCACAGATGCCGTCGTCCACGAGCTTATCCATGTAGGCTTTCACTTCTGTGATAAATGCCCTTTGAGTCTGCAGCTTTTGGATGTTGTTTTCAAAAATGCACTTGCCGTAGTTTTCCACCAATGCATCATCGCTAGCCTCGCTGTGGTTTCCGTAGGCCAGATCCTTGTCCCAGATGGGGCCCCAATAGAACGGGCCGGTCGGCGTGCGGTAGCCTTTGAACACAAACCAGCCATCGAGGTCGCCCGTGATATTGATGGCGGTGTAGAATTTCTTGAACGATTCCATGTCGTTCATCGATTGCCAGCCCGTCGCGGCATCGGCGTTTTCGAAGGCGGCCAGCCATTTGGTGCGCCAAGCCTCCACGGCGGTCATCAGCGCTACGCTGTCCTCCTCGGTCTCGGGCTCGGGGTTTTTCACACATATGTAGGGTTCACCGCTGCTTGTGGCGGGTTGCTCCACCATTTCATTCCATGAAACGCCTTCGAGGAACCAGTCGTTGTCTTCGTCGATATCCACACGATTGGATCCCACCTCCACGTGGTCGCTCACCTGATAAGTGCCGCGATAGTCGCCGTTGATCACCAGATCCACAAACTTATAGCCAGGGCAGAAGTCCATGCCGACATACTTTCCGAGGTGATAGGTCAAGGCATTGCGAATCATCGAGCCGTCGAAAGCGTTGGCCAGCAGGGTCCAATTGCGCTTCGAATAGCCCAGTCCCAGCAGGTCGTGCTTGTGGGCTTTGCCATCGGGGGCCTTCGACTTCTTGTTGAATTTCAGTCGATAGGGGCGCTTTCCGTTGCCCACAGCGGCTGTGGAATTGCCGCGCACCTTGATTTCCAAACACGAATCGGTGAACGATTCCAAGTGCTGTTCGCTCGACGGATCGCTGTTGTCCACCACCTGGATCGTTGCTTTGAAATAGCCATTGTCGCCTTTCGGGGCATCTTTCACAAGGTCGGTGTTGATGATTTCCACGTCGGGAATGTCGAGATAGATGGTGGGCACGTCGGTGAGTTGCTCGCGATGGGCAATCTTTGAGCCCAGCCCCAGCTTCGTGGTGCCGCTGATGTCGGTGTAGCCAATCGTTGACGAACCACTGTCGTCGCCCGAACCGCTCGAACCACCGATAGCAATGGTCGGCGTCGTGCTGCAGCCTATTGCATACAAATATGCGTTGAATACGGGCAGCATTTTGTCGGTATAAGAAGCGCTATACACGTCTATTGCTGCTCCGCCCGACGTGACAGTCCATGAAGAAATGCCGCTCGTGGAGAACACCAGCTGGTAGGCGTATTGCCTAATCTGCGAGGCGCGGAAGTAATGCACATCGTCGTAGGTCACCTTTTTGTAGTCTGCGGTGTCTGTGATCTGCAGCACCACGTTGCTGAAAGTGGCGCTCGTCACGGCGCTCGTGCTCTTTATGATGTAGGGCGTGCCCGCGGGAAGCGTGGTGTCGTCGCCGACGGTGACTTCCGAGAACACATATTTTTCGCCGCTTTGGGCCGTATATTCCCACAGTGCATATCCGTCGGGGAAGGCTGCATCGAGAAGGCTCTTGGTGAGGTCGAACGGCATGCTGAATCCGCGATATGCGCCGGCTTCGAAGTCAAGGTTAGTGATGGTGATGTCATAGGTAGTGCCCTTGGTGCCCGTGTGCTGCGTGTATTGGCTCGCATCGATGGTGAGAGCTTCGGCTGCGACGGCGCGCGTGGCTTGTCCCCATGCCAACAACGCGATGGCAGAGACGAGGGCTAGTCTTAGTTTTTTCATATCTTTGAGATTTGGTTATGTCAGAATAGGTAGGTTATTGCGTTGCGCTGACGATTTGTTGTCAACGATGGTGCTACATCGATGCAAAAGTAAGCAATTTGTTAGCAACTGAAACACTTTTTCAAGAAAACTTGCAAAGGCTTCGAACACTGTGTAGTTTTTAGGCCCAATTTGGCGAAAAATGTCACAAAAAGTGTCATCCCAACATTTCAATCTCCGTGCCCACGGTGGCGATTTTCGGCGCCGGAGCCATGCTTTGTCAAAAAGTTGGCGTATCTTTGCAAGTGGATTCATCACACACCATCACCCACCCATGCGCATTCTGATAGTGAACACCGCAGAGCGAACCGGCGGCGCCGCCGTGGCCGCCCACCGTCTGATGGAGGCCCTCAACAACAACGGCGAGAAGGCCCGCATGCTGGTGCGCGACCGGCAGTCGGCCGACGTCAACGTCATCGCCACGGGCGGCGGATGGCGCGGGCGCCTGCGATTCTTGCGCGAACGGCTGGCCATCTTTCTCCGCATGGGTCTCTCGCGAAAGCATCTCTTCGAGGTGGACATCGCCAATGCGGGCACCGACATCACGCGCCTCGCCGCTTTTCGCGAGGCCGACGTGGTGCATCTCCATTGGATCAACCAGGGATTCCTCTCCACCGCCACCATCCGCAAAATCATCGACAGCGGCAAGCCCGTGGTGTGGACGCTCCACGACCTGTGGCCCGCCACCGGCATCTGCCACTATCCGCGCCGCTGCACGGCCTACAGTTCGGGGTGCGGCCACTGCCCCTATCTGCCCCACGAAGGCAGCGCCCGCGACCTGTCGGCCTCCACATGGCGGCGCAAGCAGCGCGCCTGGGGCCACGGCGAAATCGCATTTGTGGCCTGCAGCCGGTGGCTGGCGGCAGAGGTGAAGCGCAGCGGCCTGCTCCAGGGCAGCCTCATCACGCAGATACCCAACCCGATAGACACGCGCGTCTATCGGCCACTCCCCAAAGCCGAAGCCCGCCGGCGCCACGCGCTGCCCGCCGACAAGCGGCTCGTGCTCTTCGTGTCGCAGCGACTCACCGACCCGCGCAAGGGCATCGCCTATTTCATCGACGCCGTGCAACAGCTCAAAGCCCGCTGGCCCGAGGCCGCCAACACGGTGGGCATCGTGATGATGGGCAGCCACGCCGAAGAGCTCGCCCCCCAGCTGGCGCTGCCCGTCTATCCGCTGGGCTACATGAGCGACGAGGCCGACATCATCGCAGCCTACAGCGCCGCCGACCTCTTTGTGACGCCCTCGCTCGAAGACAACCTGCCCAACACCATCATGGAAGCCATGGCTTGCGGACTGCCCTGCGTGGGCTTCAACACGGGCGGTATTCCCGAAATGATCGACCACCGCCAAAATGGATACATCGCCACAAGGGGCTCCGCCACCGACCTGGCCGACGGCATGACCTGGGCCCTGCGCGATGCCGACCATCAGGCGCTCTCTGCCGATGCCGTGGCCAAGGTGCACCGGTGCTACTCCCCCTCGTCGGTGGCCCTGCGCTACGTGGAGGTGTATCACCAAGCCCTCGCCGGCACACACTACAACATATAGACCGCCACTCATCTTATAATACACGCGCGCGCGAAGCACACCACCCCCAAACCCCACGCCCCATGACACGCATCACCATCGTCACCATCACCTACAACGCCGCCCACGTGCTCAGGCGCACCCTCGACAGTGCCCTGCAACAAACCTATCCCCACGTGGAGCATCTCATTGTGGACGGCCACTCCACCGACGACACCGTGCGCATGGCCCGCGCCTACCAGACCGAGGTGGCCGCCACCCATCCCCAATGGACCGTGGGCCTGCAGTCGGAGCCCGACAAAGGGCTCTACGACGCCATGAACAAGGGCCTGCAGCGCATGACCGGCGACTACGTGGTGTTTATGAATGCCGGCGACTGCTTTGCCGCGCCCGACACCCTGCAACGCGTGGCCCAATGCGCCGACACCGACCCCCACCCCGCCGTGATCTACGGCGACACCGATCTCACCGACGCCGACGGCCACATCATCGGGCGCCGCCGGCTGTCGCCCCCCGAGCAACTCACGTGGCGCTCCTTCCGCCATGGCATGCTGGTGTGTCATCAGGCCTTCTATGCGCGCACCGACATCGCCCGCGCCACGCCCTACGACACGCGCTATCGCCACTCCGCCGACGTGAAATGGTGCATCCAAGTCATGAAGGCCGCCGAGCGACAACAGCTGCCCCTCGTCAACACCCACGCCACCCTCTGCCACTACATGCGCGAGGGCGACTCCACCCGCCACCACACCGCCTCGCTCATGGAGCGCCTCCGCGTGATGGCCGGCGAATACGGATGGCCCACCGCCATAGTGATGCACGCCTGGTTTGTGGTGCGCGCCATCGTGAAGCGATAGCGCCCGCGCACGCCGACCCCCACACCCGCCAGCCCGCTCGCCAGCCGTCTCGGAAACATTCCCCAATAGTTTCGGAGACGCCCCCAACCATCTCGGAAACATTCTCCAATAGTTTCGGAGACACCCCCCAATAGTTTCGGAGACACCCCCCAATAGTTTCGGAGACACCCCCCAATAGTTTCAAAAACATCATCCATCGGTTTCGGAAACCTTTTTCGTTGGCTTCAGAAACCTTTTTTATTGGTTTCGGAAACGCCCGCCATTGATTTCGCGTCGGCTATCCATTGATTTCGCATCGGCCCGCCATTGGTTTTGCGTTCGCTATCCATTGGATTGCGACAATTAAGTTATTAACTTAATTATATTACCTTAATAAGTTAATTATATTACTTTATTAACTTAATTCTCCAAGGGCAATGGAGAGCTCATGCAAGGGCATTGACGGGCGAACGCGAAAGCGGTGGTTTGTGAATGCGAAACCAATGGATAGCAAGGGCGGGAACGGCGGCGGAGCGGGGCGGGAACGGCGGCGGGGCGGGGCGGGAACGCGAACGGGATGGCGGGCCGGCGGGGCGGAACAAACGGAAAGAGCGGGCGCATCGCGATGGATGTGCCCGCTCTTGCGGTGATGTCGTGCCGACGGGGTGTCGGCCAGACGGGGTTTAGTTTTTGATGATCTTCATGGTGTGGATCTTTCCGGCGGTGTCGGTGATCTTCATGAGATAGACGCCGCGCGACTCCATGTGGGAGACTTGCTTGCCGTCGATGGTGAAGAATTCGCGCTTGGCCACGTCGATGTCGGCCTCGTTCCACACGGTGGGGATGCCGGAGGTGTCGCCGGTGACGGCCACGCTCACGCGCTGTGTGAAGGTGGTTTCGCCGTCGTTGACGGTGACGTTGATGATGCCGATGCCGCCGGTTTCGCCTGCTTTGACGATGAGCTGCGAGCCGCTGATGGTGGCGTCATAGAGGGTGCTCTGGTTGTCTATGGAATAGGTGGGCGTTACGCTGTTGCCGTTTTGTCCGTAGAAGCCAACGAAGTGCTCCTTCACGTCCATCGTGTCGGCTGCAGAGGGCTCCACGATGAGGTAGGGATGGGCCATAAACTCGAGGTAGTCTTCCAGCAGTGTCCAGCCATCTTGGTCGGGGTCGTCGTTTTGGTTGGCGGTATTGGGGTCGCTGTTCACGAGTTTTTCATACCAGTCGGGCATGCCGTCTTGGTCGGAATCAAAGTCGGCTGCGCGCGTTTCTTCGGGATAGGCTTCCCATCCGCCTTGGTCTTCCTCGTTGTCGATCTCGCCGCGGATGCCCGATTTTGAGCCGGTGTAGGTGTAGGTGCCGTCGAGCGTTTCTTTAACCACGCGGACGTGATGGTCGTCGCGCACGGGCATGGTGGCTCCGGCGTAGCTGGTGACGATCTTCATGGCGTCGGCTGCGGAGTGGATGGTGGCGAAGGATTCGTGGAGCGGTGAGCTCACGATGTATTCGTAGTCGGTGGGTATGTTGCCCGTGGCGTTGTAGGTGACGTTCTTTGCGTCTTGGGTAAGGGAGTGGTCTTTGTTCTCGCGGATGTTGCCGTTCACGTATGCTTGATCGACTCCGCCCTCACCGATGACGTCTTCGAAGTCTTGTGTGAAGAGGATGGTCCGCTTGGTGTCGGGGCCCATCTTGTAGTAGTTGTTCACGAAGTTGACGGCGTGGCAGTTGCCGTCTGTGGTGCGATTGTGCCAATTGTAGCACACGTTGTTGAAGAGGTCAAGGCCGCCGATGGGGATGTTGCCTGCCGCCATGCCGCCTCCCATGCTCCAGTTGCGCCCTTCGCAGTGGAGGAGCAGGTTGTGATGCCACGATCCTATCTGCCCATCTATCGTGGCGGCGTATCCGTGGTTGGTGCCGTCGGCATAGTTTTTGTGGCCTGCGATGCCCAAAGCCTCGAAGATGCCGGAGTATTGGAAGCTCACGTTCAGAGCGCCGCGCCCCGAAACGGTTTCGTCGGTGCCCCATGTGGCGGTGCAGTGGTCAACGATGGCGTGGTCGGCGCCCGACATTCCCATGGCGTTTCCTGTGTTTTCACCGTAAACGCCGAGGCCGCGCTTGAATCGGATGTGCCGGCAGATGACGTCGCTTCCCACGTTGATATTGGATGCTTTGATGCAGATGCCTTTGCTCGGGGCTGTTTGTCCGGCGATGGTGGCGTAGGGCTTGATGAAATGTGAACTGAAGTCGAGCTCGATGATGCCGCTCACATCAAAGACGATGTAGCGGGGCTCGGTGAGCTCGCAAAGTCCGTAGAGGAGGGTGCCCGGTTCGCTGCCGCCGCTCAGGCTGGTCACGTGATAGACGATGCCTCCGCGGCCTCCTTGTGCATAGCGGCCGTAGCCCTCAGCTTCGGGGAATGCCAGGTGGCGGGGGCGGAAGCTCCACACTTGTCCGGTGTAAACCTTGCCGTCGGCGTCCACTTCATCCACGCGCCAATAGTATTTCTGCGCGGTGGTGAAGCCCGATGCGGTGTAGGTGGTGTCGGTGCCTTCGTAGTTGTAGGCGGTGGAAGTGGAGACTTCGACCGAGTCGGTGCCATACACGAGTTTGTGGGCGGTGGCGATGGATGCGGCCGTCCACGAGAAGGTGGTGGAGCCGTCGTCGCCGTCGTAGTGGAAATTCTTGTTGGCGGGCTCGGGATCTGTGGCGCGGAAGGGGGTGGTGTCGATGAGCAGGCCGTTGAGGATGATGCAGGTGGTTTGGTATTCCACTCCGCTTTGGGGCTCTGTGGTGTAGGTGACGACCACCGAGTCGCCGTCGGCCACATCGAATTCTACGTAGGAATAGGGCGCTGCCGACATCTTAAGGTTGGCCGCGGTGCTCTCCACGTTGCCGTAGGTCAGTCCGCTTTGCTTCACTGTGCCGTTGACGGCCACTTGAATGGTGGGCATCTCGCCGGTCTTGGGGTCCTTCCACACGTGATAAGCCATGAGGCTGTGGGTGCCGGCGGCAAGGCCCTTGATGGTGACCGATAGGGATGTGGCGGTGGTAGTTTGGTTGGGGGTGTCGGTGCCGTCGGCGATGAAGGCCACCACGCCGTCGCCCAAGAGGCGGAGCCCCGTCTGCCCGTTTTTGCCGGCGGTGCAGGTGTTCTTGTGCCATTGTGTTCTCATCACGTCGGCGTTGCCCGTGGCAGCCACGGTGAGGGTGAGGCCGTAGTCGTCGAGCGTCTTTGATTCGCTCTGCACTTGCGCGGGGGCCCATCCGATGTAGTCGGGCTCGAGCACTTCGTGGTCTTGCTTGTTGGCAAAGTTAAAGTCGATGCATTGCGCTTGTGCGGCAAGGGATGCCGTGAGCGCGAACGCTGCCAAAAGAGTCTTTTTCATTGTTTTAGTGGTAATAGATGTGTTGATTTATGTGTGCAAAGTTACGGAAATAATGTGCAACGGATACTGAATTTTCAACAAAAAACGAGTAATTTCTGATATTTTGCCTCGTGGAGAGACTTTTTTTAGGCCCTTGTGCAGGATAATCCTCCCCGCGGGCCACTCAATAGCTCGCCGTGCACGGGATGCCCGCTGCCACCACGCGGTCGCGAATGGCGTTGAGCACGGCGGGCTCGGCTTTCAGCAGTCCGTGGGAGGGTGTCTCGCGGTCGATGGTGTAGATCATCACGCTCTGCGGGGCCACGGCTTTCACGGCTTCGAGCCACGGGCCCACGTAGGCTTCGCCCGTGTTATCGACGGAGCGTCCCTGGCTCACGCCTTTCATAAACATGGTTTGGATGATGGCGTGCCCGTGGAAGCGCTTCATGGCTTCGATCACCATGTCCACTTGATACCATTCGCCGCCGGGACGGTCCACGCGCTCAATGTATTCGGGCGACACGGTGTCGAGTTTCAGGATGTTGTTGTCCACGCGCATCAGAGCATCGTGCACCTCGGGGCGATGGATGAGCGTGGCATTGGAAAGCACGCTGACGCGGGCACGGGGGAAATAGTGGTCGCGCAGGCGGAGCGTGTCTTCTATGATTTCGGGGAATTGGGGGTTGGCGGTGGGCTCTCCGTTGCCGGCGAAGGTGAGCACATCTGGCGCCGGCCCGTCTTTGAGCATCGTTTGCAAACGGGCCTCGAGCGCCGCCAACACTTCCTCGCGGCGGGGCATGCGGAGGCGCGGACGATGGTCAGCATTGAAGCCGCACTCGCAATAGATGCAGTCGAACGTGCAGACTTTGCCATCGGCGGGAAGGAGATTGATGCCCAAGGACACGCCCAAACGACGCGAATGCACGGGCCCGAAGATGGGCGAAGGATAGATGATGGTGCTCATAACGGGTGCAAAATTACGAAATAACGAGGAAACTTGCACGCCGTTGGCGGAAAATTCGTACCTTTGCACCCGATATCGTCAAAACCAAGGATAACACATATCATCGACATGATTAGGAAAGTATTGATAGCCAACCGCGGAGAAATCGCCATTAGGGTGATGCGGGCGTGCTATGAAATGGGCATCCGCTCGGTGGCTGTTTACAGCACAGCCGACCGATTGTCGCGCCACGTACTGTTTGCCAACGAGGCCGAATGCATCGGCGGCGCGGCATCTTCGGAGAGTTATCTCAACATCGACCGCATCATTGCTGCGGCCAAGAAACACAAAGTCGACGCGATACACCCGGGCTACGGCTTCCTCTCGGAGAACGCCGAGTTTGCCCGTCGCTGCGAGCAAGAGGGCATCATCTTCATCGGTCCGCGGCCCGAGACGATGGAAATGATGGGCGACAAGATTTCGGCCCGCCGACAAATGATGGCCGCCGGAGTGCCCGTGGTGCCCGGCACTCAGGAACAGCTGTCGAGCGGCGAAGAGGCCGTGAGCGTTTGCCGCGCCATTGGCTTCCCCGTGATGCTGAAGGCTTCGATGGGTGGCGGCGGGAAAGGCATGCGCTTGGTGGAGCGCGAGGAAGACGTCGTTGAGATGTATAACGCCGCAAAGAGCGAGGCCATGGCTTCGTTTGGCGATGATACGGTGTACATCGAGAAGTTTGTGGAGGAGCCTCATCACATAGAATTCCAAATCCTGGGCGACAAACACGGCAACGTGATCCATTTGTACGACCGCGAGTGTTCCGTTCAGCGGCGCCACCAAAAGATCGTGGAAGAGAGCCCGTCGCCCTTCATCGACGACGCGCTGCGCGAGGAAATGGGGCGCCAAGCCGTGGCGGCAGCGAAGGCCGTTTCCTACGTGGGCGCTGGCACCATCGAGTTTCTTGTGGACAAAGACCACCACTTTTACTTCCTCGAAATGAACACGCGCCTGCAGGTGGAGCACCCTATAACGGAGGAAGTGGTGGGCATTGACCTCGTGAAACAGCAGCTGCTCATCGCCGACGGCAAGCCGATGCAATTCCGCCAGCAAGACATCACGCAATGGGGACACGCCATCGAGTGTCGCATCTGCGCCGAAGACACAGAGCGCGACTTCATGCCTTCGCCCGGCGTGATACAGCAACTCACCGAGCCGCACGGCATCGGCACGCGCATAGACTCCTACGTTTATGAAGGCTACGAAATACCCATGCACTACGATCCCATGATAGGTAAGCTCATCGTTTGGGCCACCACGCGCGAGTATGCCATTGAGCGGATGCGCCGAGTGCTCTACGAATACAAAATAACGGGACTGACCACCAACATCCGCTACCTGCGCCGCATCATCGATGTGCCCGACTTTAAGAACGGCAACTACAACACCTACTTCATCGAGCGCAATGCCGACCGATTGCGCCCGCGGCCCGGATTCAAGAACGAAAGCGAGACCATGGCCGTGATCGCCGCCTATATCGACTACCTGATGACCTTCGAAGAGAATGCGCCACTGCCGGCCGGCGAGACATCGGCCATCAGCCGCTGGCGCGCTTTCGGGCTACAAAAGGGCGTGCTGAGAGTGTAGCGGCACGCCGTATCCAAGGATTAACGATCGTCATACTTCAAACCATAGAGACATGGAAATACAGATTGGCAACAAAATAGTGGACGTGACGCTCATCTCGAAGGAGGGGAACGCCGTGAAAATAGACGTGGACGGGAAGCTCTACGACGTGGATGTGGCCATGTTGCAGAACGGAACATGCTCCATATTGTGCGACGGAAACTCTTACAATGCGGAGATGGTGAAAACGCAAAACGGCAAGCACTATCGCGTGAACGTGAACTATTCGACCTACGAAATCGACATGCTCGACTCGCAGGCCAAGTATATGCGAATGCGAAAGCAGCGCGACACGCAAGAACAAAACGACGTGATCGCCGCGCCCATGCCGTGCAAAATAGTAAAAGTGTACTGCAAAGCGGGCGATGCACTGAAAGCCGGCGACACCGTGCTCACCATGGAGGCCATGAAAATACAGTCGAACTATAAAGTGTCGGCCGACTGCCGCGTGCGCTCCGTTGAGGTGAGCGAAGGCGACAACGTGCGGGTGGACCAGACGCTGGTGACACTCGACCTGAACGAAAACACGAACGAATAAAACGACCAAGAACAGACAAGCAACGATATGGAAACACCTACGAAACTTACGGCCCGCGAGCGCATCAACACGCTCCTCGACAGAGACACCTTCGTGGAAATGGATAAACACGTGATGCACCGCTGCACCGACTTCGGCATGGAGCAGAAACGCGTGGAAGGAGACGGGGTGGTCTCGGGCTACGGCAAGATCGACGGACGCACCGTCTTCGTATATGCATTTGATTTCGCAGTGATGGGCGGCTCGCTCTCTGCCGCCAATGCGCAAAAGATTGCCAAGATTCAGGAACTCGCACTCAAGACCGGCTCCCCCATCATCGGCCTCAACGACTCGGGCGGTGCCCGCATTCAGGAGGGCGTGGAGTCGCTCACGGGCTTCGCCTACATTTTCAAAAACAACGTAATGTCGTCGGGCGTCATCCCTCAGATATCGGCCATCATGGGCCCGTGCGCCGGCGGTTCGTGCTATTCGCCCGCACTGACCGACTTCATTCTAATGGTGAAGGGCGAGAGCCAGATGTTTGTGACAGGCCCCGACGTGGTGAGAGCGGTCACCAATGAGGCGGTTGACAAAGAGACGCTCGGCGGCGCCAAGACGCACAGCACGAAGAGCGGCGTTTGTCATTTCGCGTGCCGCAGCGACGAGGAGGCCCTTCTCACCATCCGAGAGCTCGTGGGATTCATTCCTTCCAACAACATGGAGGACGCGCCCGTCCATCCCGTGACCGACGAATTGACGCGCGTTTGCAACGAACTAGACGGGGTGGTGCCCACCGATCCCAATGTTCCTTACGACATCCGACGCATCATTGAGCCCGTTTGCGACCAGCAATACTTCTTCGAAATCATGGCCGACTATGCGCCAAACATCGTGATAGGCTTCGCACGGATGGGGGGCCGCACGGTGGGATTTGTGGCCAATCAGCCCGCATTCCTCGCCGGCGCGCTCGACATCGACGCGAGCAACAAGGCCGCGCGCTTCATCCGCTTCTGCGACTGCTTCAACATTCCACTCATCGCGGTGGAAGACGTGCCGGGCTTCCTCCCCGGAGTTCATCAGGAACACAACGGCATCATCCGCCACGGGGCAAAGATTGTGTATGCGTTCGCTGAGGCCACGGTGCCCAAAATCACGCTGATCACGCGCAAAGCATACGGGGGCGCCTACATCGTGATGAACTCCAAATGCATCGGCGCCGACGTGAATTTGGCTTATCCCACGGCAGAAATCGCCGTGATGGGCGCCGAGGGTGCGTGCAACATCCTCTATCGGAAGGCTTCGCCCGAGGAGCGCGCCGCCCGCGTGAGCGAGTATCGCGAGAAGTTTGCCTCGCCGCTACCCGCCGCCCGGCTGGGCTACATCGACGAAATCATCCGCCCTCGCGACACCCGCATCCGCCTATTGCAGGCCCTCGAAATGACGCGCAACAAGAATCAGAGCAATCCGCCCAAGAAGCACGGCAACATGCCTTTGTGACGAAAAGCGGCAGCAAGGCGACGCGCGCATAGTGTTAATGCTGGTTAAAATGCTTGCAAAACGGGGCCTCGATTTCGTATCTTTGCAAAACGCTTTGTCGGGCGAACCGTTCGAGGGCCTCATTTCGTGGTTCGCGCCGCAAGGATTTGATATCGCATGAAGAGGAGAAAAAGGAAGTCGCGCGGCCGCGGAGGGCTGCAGGCCGTAACGTTGTGCATCAGCACCGCCATGGTGTTGGTGCTGCTTGGAATGGTGGTTTTCTCGGTGCTCACCGCCCGCAATCTGTCTAATTATGTGAAGGAAAGCCTCACCGTAACAGTGATGCTGGCCGAAGATATGACTGCCCCCGAAGCGCAAAAGTTGTGCGCAGAGCTCAAGAAACAGCACTACATCAATCGTCTCACCTACATCAGCAAAGAGCAAGCGCTCAAGGAACAGGCCAAAGAATTGGGGGCCGACCCCAGCGAGTTTGTGGGAACCAATCCCTTCGAAGCCAGCGTGGAGCTGCAACTAAAGGCGGAATACGCCAACAACGACTCGCTGCAATGGATCGCCAAAGAGCTCAAACGGAAAGCCAAAGTAACGGAGATTGCCTATCCGCAGACGCTGATCGAGTCGGTAAACACCAACCTGCGGCGAGTCAACATCGTGCTCCTCGTGCTCGCCGTCCTTCTCGCCATCGTCTCGTTCTCGCTCATCAACAACAGCATCCGACTGGGCGTCTATGCGCGCCGCTTCAGCATTCGCACCATGAAGCTGGTGGGAGCCTCGTGGGGATTCATCAGGAGGCCCTTCTTGCGCCGCAGTCTGCTCATCGGTCTCATCGCGGCATTGTTGGCTTGCGCGGTGCTGGCGGGCGGCATCTACGCCCTTTGGTACTACGAGCCCGAGGTGCTCACCGTCATCACATGGGAGGTGATGGCCATCACGGGCGCCACCGTGCTGGTGTGCGGCCTGCTGTTGACGCTCTTTTGCTCCTACGTCTCGGTGAACAAGTTTCTCAGAATGACCGCCGGCGAGCTCTACAAAATCTGACCCTCGACAACACACCCATCTATATATATACGCGCGCGCGAAAACCACGGGCACGCATCTAAAAACACAAGCACATGGAAGACAAAAAGAATCTGGCCTTCGGAAAGATGAACTTCATCCTGCTGGCCGTTGGCATGGCCATTGTTATCATCGGCCTCGTGCTGATGAGCGGCGACAGTTCGACAACAGAGAAGTTCAACCCCGACATCTTTTCAGCGTTGCACATCAAGGTGGCTCCCGTCATCACATTCTTGGGCTTCGTGAGCATCATCGGCGCCATCATGTACAAGCCGAAGGACCAATAGACCGCACGGCCAACAGTTTCACCTCTCAACACTAACAACAACAATGGATTGGCTTCAAGCCCTCGTCCTTGGCATCGTGCAAGGACTCACCGAATATCTGCCGGTTTCGTCGAGCGGGCACCTCACCATCGGACAAGAATTGCTGGGCGTGACGAGCGACGACAACCTGATGTTCGACATCGTGGTCCACGTCGCCACGGTGTGTTCCACCCTCGTGGTGCTCTGGAAAGAAGTGGCCTGGCTCTTGAAAGGCCTTTGGCAACAATTCTTCGGCCACCGGCCCGCTGAAGTGCCGGCGGCAAACAGCCATGCCGAGCCCCATGCGCTTCACGCCTCAAACGCCACACCCCGCACGCTCAATCCCGAAACCCGCTACTTCATCAACATCTTGATTTCGATGATACCGGTGGGCATCGTGGGCGTGTTTTTCAAAGACTATGTGGAGCAAATCTTCGGCTCCGGCCTTCTGATTGTGGGCATCATGCTACTGCTCACCGCCACCCTCCTCATCTTTTCCTACTATGCTCGCCCGCGCCAAAAGGAGCACATCTCTCTGCGCGACGCCTTTCTCATCGGCGTGGCTCAAGCCTGCGCCGTGATGCCGGGCCTATCGCGCTCGGGCAGCACCATTGCCACGGGCCTGCTGCTCGGCAACCGCAAAGAGACGCTGGCCCAATTCTCGTTTCTCATGGTCATTCCCCCCATCCTCGGCGAAGCCCTGCTCGACGCCATCAAGGCCTTACAGGGCGAAGACGTGGTGGGCAGCATCGGCACCGTGCCCCTGCTGGTGGGCTTCGTGGCTGCATTCCTCTCGGGATGCGTGGCCTGCAAATGGATGATCAACATCGTGAAGCGCGGCAAGCTCATCTGGTTCGGCGTCTATTGCGCCATCGTGGGTGCCATCGTCATTGCCTGCTCGCTTTAAAACCTCAAACCCTCAATCCTCTGGCGATGCTCAACTTCACAGCAGGCGAAATCATAGGGATCGACAAGCCCTACAAGATGAGTAGCTTCGGCGCTCTGGCCCACATACGCCACGTCATATCCAAGCGCGTGGGGCGCAAGGTCAAGGTGGGCCACGCCGGCACGCTCGACCCGCTGGCCACCGGAGTGCTGGTGCTCTGCACGGGGCGCGCCACCAAGCAGATCGAAGCCCTGCAACAACACACCAAGGAATATGTGGCCACGCTGCAACTGGGCGCCACCACGGCAAGCTTCGACATGGAGCATCCCGTGGACGCCACGTTCCCCACCGACCACATCACCCGCGAACTCGCCAGCGAAGCGCTGCGCCAATTCACGGGCGAAATCAGCCAGGTGCCACCCGCCTACAGCGCCTGCATGGTGAAAGGCGACCGCGCCTACGACCTGATGCGCAAGGGCCAAGCCGTAGAGCTCAAGCCCAAACAGGTGCGCATCGACGAGATAGAGCTGCTCTCGTTCGACGAACAGCTCAAGCAGATGACCATCCGCGTGGTGTGCGGCAAGGGCACCTACATCCGCTCACTGGCGCGCGACCTGGGCCAAGCCCTCCACAGCGGAGCCTATCTCACCGCACTGCGCCGCACGCGCGCCGGCAACATCCGCGTGGAAGACTGCCACACCTTCGACTCGTTTCGCGAGTGGCTCGACCGCCAAGACATTGCCGAGCCCGAGCAGCACTAATGCCCTGCTCGCCCCGCGCCACACGCCATCACATCCCGAAACACCAAAAATCAGATCATAAAACATGAAGCTTTCCCAATTCAAATTCGAGCTCCCCGAAGAGCAAATCGCCCTCAATCCGCCCACCTATCGCGACGAATGCCGGCTGATGGTGCTGCACCGCAAGTCGCAAACCATCGACATGTATCAAACCGACAAGAAGGGAAAGCCCCTGAAAGGAGAAGACAAGCAACCCAAGTTTCTCACCTTTGCCAACGTCATCGACCACTTCGACGAGGGCGACACGTTCGTCTTCAACGACACAAAGGTGTTTCCGGCACGCCTCTACGGCACAAAAGAGAAGACAGATGCCAAGATCGAGGTGTTCCTCCAGCGCGAACTCAACAAGGAACTGCGCCTGTGGGACGTCATCGTGGAGCCGGCCCGAAAAATCCGCATCGGCAACAAGCTCTTCTTCGACAACAGCAGCACGATGGTGGCCGAGGTGATCGACAACACCACCAGCCGTGGCCGCACACTGCGATTCCTCTACGACGGGCCCTACGAGGAGTTCAAGCGCGAGCTCTTTGCCCTTGGCGAAGCTCCGCTCCCCCACTACATCGTGGATCGCCGGCCCGCCACGCCCGACGACCAAGAGCGCTTCCAGAGCCTCTTCGCCCGCCACGAAGGCGCCGTCACCGCGCCAGCCAGCAGCCTCCATTTCAGCCGCGAACTGCTCAAGCGCATGGAGATCAAGGGCATCAATTTCGCCTATCTCACCGTGCATTGCACGCTCGGCAACTTCCGCAGCATAGAGGTGGAAGACCTCTCCAAGTTTAAAATGACATCCGAGCAAATCCGCATTGAGAAGGAATGCTGCGAGCTCGTGAACAAGTCCAAGACCAGCGGGCGCCACGTATGTCTCGTGGGAACGAGCGTGGAAAAGGCAGTGGAGACGGCCACCGGCACCGACAAACTGCTGAAAGAGTACGATGGATGGACCAACAAATTCGTCTGCCCGCCCTACGAGCCCGGCGTGGCCGACTCGATGATCGCCAACTTCTATCTGCCCATGTCAACGCTCATCATACAGGCCTGCGCCTTCGGAGGCCACGAACTCGTGATGGAAGCCTATCGACTGGCAGTGGAAAACGGCTATCGCTTCGGCTGCTACGGCGACGCCATGCTCATGCTGAATGACTGAACACACCGCATATCTCTCGCTGGGCTCCAATCTCGGACAGCGCGAAGACAACATCCGCCGAGCCGTCAACATGATAGAAAAGCAGATTGGCCACGTGGTGCGCCAATCGGCTCTTTATGATTCCGAGCCGTGGGGGTTCGTGTCCTCTCACCCTTTCGTCAATGCCGCCGTGCGCGTGGCCACCACCCTTGAGCCTCTCGCCCTGCTCCAAGCCACTCAAAGCATAGAGCGCGCCATGGGACGCACCGAGAAAACAGCGCCCGCCGACCCCCATTCGGGCCGGCTGCCGGCCTATCACGACCGCATCATCGACATCGACATTCTGCTCTACGACGACTGCATCATTCGGCTGCCGGCGCTGCAGATTCCTCACCCGCTCATGTGGCAACGCTCGTTTGTGATGATGCCCCTGCGCGAAATAGCCTACTAAACACTGCTCCAAGATGAACACCGAACGCATCACCGCACGCCAAAATCCGAAAATCAAACAACTGCTGGAGCTCCAACAAAAATCGGCCGAGCGGCGCCGCCAAGGCCTCTTCGTGGTGGAAGGACAGCGCGAACTGCAACACTGCATCAACGCCGGCTACGAGGTGGAAGCGGCCTTCTGCTGCCCCGAACTGGCGCCCCAAGGATGCCCCGCCGCCGCCCAGCAATACGAAGTGTCGCGCGAGGTGTACAACCGCATAGCCTATCGCGGTTCCACCGAGGGCGTGGTGGCCGTGGTGAAAGCCCGACCCTTGACGCTCGACCAGCTGCCCCGCGTGGCCGCGCCCCTCTACATCGTGCTCGAAAGCGTGGAAAAACCAGGCAACCTGGGCGCCGTGTTGCGAAGCGCCGACGCCGCACGGGCCGACGCTGTCATCGTGTGCGACCCCTTGACCGACCTCTACAACCCCAACCTCATCCGCAGCTCCGTGGGCGCAGCATTCAGCGTGCCGTGCGTGGCATGCAGCTCCGAGGAGTGCATCAGCCACCTGAAAAGCCACGGCATTCGCATACTCACCGCACAGCTGCAAGACTCCCAGCTCTACTACGACTCCGACATGACCGGTCCCACGGCCATCGTGATGGGCACCGAGTCCACCGGTCTCACATCGCAATGGCGCCGCGCAGCCGACGCACACATACGCATCCCCATGCTCGGCCGCATCGACTCGCTCAACGTCTCGGTGAGCGCCGCCATCCTGCTCTTCGAGGCCGTGAGACAACGCCGCCACTGACCTTCATGCACGCCACCGACCGACAAATCCTGCGCATCGCCCTGCCGTCCGTCGTGAGCAACATCACGGTGCCCCTCCTGGGCCTTGTCGATGTGGCCATCACGGGCCACCTAGGCAGCGCCGCCTACATCGCCGCCATCGCCGTGGGCAGCATGACATTCAACGTCATCTACTGGATCTTCGCCTTCTTGCGAATGGGCACCAGCGGCCTCACCGCCCAAGCGCTCGGCGCCCAACGCCCCGCCGAAATCGTCCGTCTGCTGGTGCGAGCCCTCGCCGTGGCGCTCGTCATCGCCGCCGTCCTCATCCTGCTCCAATGGCCCCTGTGCTGGCTGTCGCTATTCATCATGCAGCCCGACCCGCGCGTGGCCACCCTCGCCACCATCTATTTCAACATCTGCATCTGGGGCGCACCGCCCGTGCTCGCGCTCTACGCCCTCAACGGATGGCTCATCGGCATGCAAGACACCCACACCCCAATGACCGTGGCCATCGCGCAAAACGTGGTCAACATCGCCGCCTCGCTCTTCTTCGTCCTCGTCGTGGGCATGCGCGTGGAGGGCGTCGCCACAGGCACACTCGTCGCCCAATGGGCAGCCCTCGCCCTCACGCTGGTGCTCACCCGTCGCAAGCACTTCCGCTCCGTCCACCGCCCGCAGGCCTCCAGGGGCAGCACGCCGTCGCTCGCCGACGCCGTTGACCGTCTGCCGCTCAGGCGCTTCCTCTCCTCCCAGCTACGGCCGCTCACCGACTACGGCCGCTTCTTTGCCGTCAATCGCGACCTCTTCCTCCGCACACTCTGCATCGTGGCCGTCATGCTCTTCTTCACCGCCGCCGGCTCATGGCAGGGCGACGTCACGCTCGCCGTCAACACACTGCTCATGCAACTCTATCTCCTCGTGAGCTACGTCATGGACGGCCTCGCCAACGCCGGCGAAGCCCTCTGCGGGCGCCACTACGGAGCCGGCCACACCCGCGCCCTGCGCCACACCGTGGCCCGACTCTTCCGCATGGGCGCCCTCGTTGCCGCCGCCTTCACCCTGCTCTACATCCTCTTTGCCCGCCCCTTCCTGGCACTCCTCTCCGACGAGCCCGCCGTCATCGCCGCCGCCCGTCCCTATCTCGTGTGGGCCTTCCTCGTGCCCTTCACCGGCTTCGCCGCCTTTGTCTGGGACGGCATTTTCATCGGTCTCACCGCCGGTCGCCGCATGATGCAAGCCACCATGGTCGCCGCCCTCGTCTTTTTCACGCTCTATCTCCTCCTTTGCTGCCCTCACGCCATTCTCCAGCCCCTCACCAGCGAACTGCTCCAGCCCGCCCTCCACTTCCTTTTCCCCCACGCCGCCGAACACCACCTCCCCCTCTCCGCCTCCGCCTTCCACGGCCTCGGCAACCACGGCCTCTGGATCGCCTTCCTCTCCTTCATGTTCACCCGCGGCGCCGTTCAAACCTACCTCTACGCCACCCACCGCATCATCATCACGCCCCCTGCGCAGCAATAGCCGCCACGCGCCGCATCATCCATCCATTTTCGCCATCTACCTTCAAAAATCCACGATTTCATCGAGAAATCTCCATCGTTCTCGACCACCTTCCCCGCCGCCCATTACATGAAAGCCAGCAGTCCTTCACGAGAGAACCCGCCGCCCTTCACGAGAAAACCCGCCATCCTTCACGAGAAAACCCGCCGCCTCACCACGAGTCCTCCGCCACCTCACCACGAGTCCTCCGCCGTCACGCCTACAAAAATCCACGATTTCATCGGTAAAATCCGCACCTCACACCCTTTCTCCCGCCGGTCTCTCTTCATTGCCATCCTTTGTTTTTGTCCCCGCAGTCCCTTCGTCTCGCATTCCTAGACCAAGAGTTTTCGCACCTCCCCATCACCGATTTCACAAACGCTCTCCACCGCATTGGCATCCCCCATCCGCCGCTTTCGCGATGGCCCGCCATTGATCTTGCGTTCGCCGTCCCTTAGTTTCAGAAACGCAAACTACCGCCCTCCAACAATTAAGTTAATAAAGTAATTGAATTAAGTTATTAAGGTAATACAATTAAGTTAATAACTTAATTGTCGCAAACCATTGGATAGCCAACGCGAAACCAATGGCGGGCCATCGCGAAAGCGGCGGATGGCGAACGCGAGACTGGCGGATAGCATTTCGAAGACCGATGGACGGTGGTTGCAAAACCAATGGATAGAAAACGTGAAACGAATGGATGGCAGACGCAAAACGAGTGGTCTGCCCCTTGCCGCCCAACACCATTTCACCACGCTACCGCCGCAGCGCTCCTCGCCGACCACGATGCTGTGCCCACCCGACCGCCGCGGAAGGCACGAAAAAAGGGGGCTCGCCGTGCACACGGCGGGCCCCCTCGGGTTTTTCTACTCAATAGTTTATTATGCTTTAAGTTTGAACATTTTCTCGATGCGTGCCACTTCGTCTTGGAAGGAGTGGTCGGTTTGCAGGCGTTTCTCCACGGCGTGGCAGCTGTGGATCACGGTGCTATGGTCGCGCCCGCCCACGAGTTTGCCGATGCGGGAGGCGGGCAACTTGGTGTATTTCTGTGCAAGATACATCGACATCTGGCGCACTTGCACGATGTCGTGGCGGCGGCTGCGGCCCGCGATGGCCTCTTGCGAAATGTTGTAGTGGTGGCTGAGGGTTTCCACAATCTCGTCGATGGTGAGCGGATTGTCGTCCACTTTGATGGCGCGCTTCACGATGCGCTCGGCCAGTTTGATGTTGATGTGGGCGTTGTCCACTATCGAATAGGCGAGCAGCGAGTTGATCACGCCTTCCAAATCGCGGACGCTGCCGTTGGCCGTCTCCGCAATGTATTGCACCACGTCTGCGGGGATGCTCAGTCCGTCGCGCTTTATCTTGCTGTTGAGGATGTCGATGCAGAGCTGCGTGTCGGGCTTTTCCACTTCAGCGATAAGGCCGCACGAGAAGCGGGTGATGAGCCTTTCGGGCATTCCCTTGAGGTCCACGGGAGGTCTGTCGCTTGCCAAGATGATGCGCCGCCCGTTGCGGAAGAGGTGATCGAAGATGTGGAAGAAGGTCTGTTGTGTCTTCGGGGCGGTCATCCATTCTTGGATGTCGTCCACGATGAGCACGTCGATGGTTTGATAGAACGCGATGAAATCGTTGGTGCGATTCTGCATCACGGCATTCGAAAACTGCACCTGGAAGAGGCGGGCGCTCACATAGAGCACGCGTTTCTGGGGGTAGAGCTCCTTGATTCTCACGCCGATGGCGTTGATGAGGTGCGTTTTGCCGCAGCCCGATGGGCCGTAAACGAACATCGGGTTGAACTGCGTGCCTGCGGGATGCTCTGCAATGGAGAGGCCCACGGAGCGCGAGAGGCGGTTGCTGTCGCCCTCGATGTAGTTGGAGAATGTGTGATGGGGGTCGAGTTGGGAGTCAATCTCCTGCGGCTGCGCCACGTCCAAAGCGGTGGGCGACTGGTTGGCGCGTGTTCGGGGACGAGGGGTTTCGATGCCCGCCGTCTCCTCGCTTTCCAAGCGTTGCGAGAGGTTGTTTTGCTTGTCGGTGAGGACGCGATAGTTGAGTTTCGCCCCTGCACCATAGAATCGTGTGAGCACTTTCTTGAGCAGATCCACGTAGTTCTCCTCCAAGTATTCGTAAACGAACATACTTGGAATCTGCACCAACACCTCCATCGTGGCCGGCTTGTACGACTCGAACGCGATGGGCGCAAACCAAGTTGCATATTGTTGTTCTGAGACGTTCTCCTTTATAAGATGGAGACACTCGTCCCAGAGTGCACGTGGATTAGTACTCATTGTTTAAGGTAGTAACGTTTTTCTTCAACGATTTTACTGTTGCAAAGGTACATTTTTTTTGCCAACCGCCCAAACGCGCCGCAGCCTTTGCGAAGAAAAACAATGGACGTAAGTGGCCCAAACATAGCGCTTTAGGCTTTCCGACGGCGGCGCGGGCACAAAAGAGTCTTGCAGATTTATATCATCGTCATATTCAGAGCGTTAAGAAGAGCGCCGCCCGAGTTGCCCACCGTGCGCACCGTGTGCAACGAGCATCGTCAATGGCGCGATTTTTCACGACTTACGGCGCATGAAAAAGATGCGGCCCGCGAAGTTTACTATTTAGACGCATTTTAATTTTCTCCCTTTTCGGCGCTTTCAAAGGATTGGAGAAAAGGAACAGAAAAACGCCCGATTCATGCTCTTTCCATTCCTTGCACCACCTCTCATTTTGCCAACCATGCACGACAAAACCGCCGGAACGGGATAGGCTGTGCGGAGACGACAGACGAAAAGATGGCGCGCGACATATTATAAGATGTACGCGCGTGCACGCGTTCCTATTTATATATAGGACAGAAGGTCTGCGGGAAAGCGTTGAAAAAATATGTAAGAAATTGTTTGCGCGTTTGGACGGATTGTTATACCTTTGCAGGCGGAAAGTTCTCCAAAACGGGAAACTTTTTTAAAAGACCAATGAGAAAAGTTTTCCAAAATGGAAATTTCGCCGTCGCGAGACGGTGTGAAGAAAACTCAAGAATAAGGTAGAAATGCGATGTCTTCACGGTTTTCAAAAAGTGCCGTTCGTCTTCAAAAAAGCGGCATTTCATCGAGAGAAAACAGATAAACAACTATAAAACCGAGACCAAACAGCAATGGAAATCAAGAATTTCACGATTACGAAGCGCGACGGCACCGTTGATCGCTTCTCGTTGGACAAAATTATGAACGCCATCATCAAAGCGTTCGACTCTGTGGATGAGCCGGCCGACTTGGGCTGTATCTCAAAAATCTTGAGCCATCTCGACATTCATGAGGGCATCAAGGTGGAAGAAATCCAGAATCAGGTGGAGGAGGCGCTCATGCGCGAGGGCCATTTCAAGGTGGCCAAGTCGTTCATGCTCTATCGTCAGCGCCACACCGAAGACCGCGAAACGATGGAGAAGTTGCGTTTCTTGGCCGACTATTGCGATGCTGCCAACGCCGCCACGGGCTCCAAATATGACGCCAACGCCAACGTGGAACACAAGAACATTGCCACGCTGATTGGTGAACTGCCCAAGTCGAACTTCATCCGGTTGAATCGCCGCCTGCTGACCGACCGCATCAAGAAGATGTATGGCAAGGAGCTGGCCGACAAATATATCGACCTGCTGACCCACCACTTCATCTACAAGAACGACGAAACCTCGCTGGCCAACTATTGCGCTTCGATCACGATGTATCCGTGGCTCATCGGCGGAACGGCCTCTATTGGCGGCAATTCTACGGCGCCGACGAATCTGAAATCGTTCTGCGGCGGATTTGTCAACATGGTATTTATGGTGTCGAGCATGCTGAGCGGCGCCTGCGCCACCCCCGAATTCTTGATGTATCTGAACTATTTCCTCGGTTTGGAATACGGGCAAGACTATTGGAAGCGCGCCGACGAAGTGGTGGATCTCTCGCTGAAACGCCGCACGATAGACAAGATGGTGACCGACTGTTTCGAGCAGATTGTGTACTCCATCAATCAGCCGACGGGCGCGCGCAACTATCAGGCCGTGTTTTGGAACATTGCTTATTACGACCGATTCTACTTCGAAAGCCTCTTCTCGGAATTCTATTTCCCCGACGGTTCCCATCCCGATTGGGACGGATTGTCGTGGCTGCAGAAGCGCTTCATGAAGTGGTTTAACAAGGAACGCACCAAGACACCGCTCACGTTCCCCGTGGAAACCATGGCGCTGCTGGCCGAAAACGGTGAACCCAAAGACCCCGAATGGGGCGAATTCACGGCAGAGATGTATGCCGAGGGCCACTCCTTCTTCACCTATATGAGCGACAATGCCGACTCGCTGTCGTCGTGCTGCCGTCTGCGCAACGAGATACAAGACAACGGATTTAGCTACACGCTGGGAGCCGGCGGCGTATCGACGGGCTCGAAGAGTGTGCTGACGGTGAACCTGAACCGTTGCATTCAGTATGCCATCAACCATAAGATGGACTACAAAGAGTATCTGCTCGATGTGATCGATCTGTGCCACAAGGTGCAGCTGGCCTACAACGAGAATCTGAAAGACCTGCAGGCGCACGGCATGCTGCCGCTGTTTGACGCCGGCTATATCAACATCGGCCGCCAATATCTCACCATCGGCATCAACGGACTGGTGGAGGCTGCCGAATTCTGCGGTCTTGAGATCAACGACAATCCCGACTACAAAAAGTTTGTGCAGACCGTGCTGGGGCTCGTGGAGCAGAAGAATCGCGAATACCGCACCAAGGACGTGATGTTCAACTGCGAAATGATTCCGGCCGAGAACGTTGGCGTGAAGCATGCCAAGTGGGACCGCGAAGACGGTTATTTTGTGCCGCGCGACTGCTACAACAGCTATTTCTACGTGGTGGAAGACGACTCGTTGAGCATCATCGACAAGTTCAAATTGCACGGCGCACCCTACATCGAACACCTCACCGGCGGCTCGGCACTCCACATGAATCTCGAAGAACACCTCACGAAGGAACAGTATATGCAACTGCTGCGCGTGGCGGCAAAGGAAGGCTGCAACTACTTCACGTTCAACATTCCCAACACCATCTGCAACGATTGCGGGCACATCGACAAGCGCTATCTGAAAGAATGTCCCTGCTGCCACTCTAAGAACATCGACTACATGACGCGCATCATCGGCTATCTGAAGCGGGTTTCCAATTTCTCGGAACCGCGCCAGCAGGAGGAGCGTCGCCGCCACTATGCTCCGGCATCGGCCATGTAGGAACGAAGATGCACTGATTATCGTCTGAAAGAATGCTGAAATACGTCAACACTGGCATTGTGTTCCAGGAAGTGCCCGACGAGGTGGCGCTGGCCGTGAACATCAGTCGTTGCCCCTGCCACTGCCCCGGGTGCCACAGCAATTACTTGTGGCAGGACATCGGCACCCCACTCACGCCACAAGCGCTTGACGATCTCATCGCCCGCTATGGCCGCGACATCACGTGCGTGGCCTTTATGGGCGGTGATGCCGAGCCCGAGACTGTAGTGCTGTTGGCCGACTATGTGCATGAGCACTACGCCCACTGCAAAGTGGCTTGGTATAGTGGGCGGCAGCGGGTGGCACGGAGCATTCGCAAAACGGCCTTCGACTATATCAAGTTGGGGCCCTATCTGGCGCATCTCGGCCCCCTGAAGAGCCGCACCACCAATCAGCGATTCTACAAGAAAATGGGCGATAGCACCTTCGCCGACATCACGCACCGGTTTTGGGAGAAAGCCCCCTTATCGGCCGCCGGCTGACGACGAAAAAACGAAAGAGCGGCATTCCTCATGGCGAGGGATGCCGCTCTTTCGTCATCATTTCCTTTATCGACCACAGTTCCGCGGCCGTTGCGCTTCACAAGGGCACGGGCTTCGTGGCATCAGATGGAGTGCGGAATACCCTCCACCTTCTTGATCTGCTTGTTGAGCACCAAGTGCAACACGCCCCAAAGAAAGAAGTCGATGATGAGAATGAGCGTGATGTTGATGTCGAAGCAGTGCGACAACGCATAGTTGAACACGATGTAGAACACCGCAATGCAAATGATGGTGATCAGCACATTGCGCATACGCATGCCGGCCCTCATCAGTTTGTGATGGATGTGATTGCGGTCGGGCTTAAACGGGTTGCGATGTTTACGGATGCGGTGGAGCGCCACACGGATGACATCGAACGAAGGCACCAACAGCGCACTGATAGCAATGACGGTGAAATCGGGCCACCCCTTCTGCTCATAGCCGGTGAGAATGATGCGCAGCAAGAGGAAACTCATGATGTAGCCCAGCGTGAGCGATCCTGTGTCTCCCATAAATATCTTCTTGCCTTTGAAGCTGTTGCCAAACACATTGTAGAACCAAAATGGCACGATTACGCCCAGCGTGGAGAAGGCAATCATGGCATAGATGAGCTGCCGCTCCACCACGAAGATCATGCCAAAAACGAGCAATGCAATGGCCGTGAGCCCGGAAGCCAAGCCATCGATGCCATCGATGAGATTGAAGGCGTTGGTGATGTACACCGTAATGAATACGGCCATCAGCCATCCCAGCCATTCAGGAACACTTTCGATGCCGAAGAAACCACCCAGGCTATGCATCCACAAACCCGAAGAGGCCAGCAGAATGCCACAGATAATCTGTACCACAAACTTGGAACGATAGCCCACGCCGATGAGATCGTCGCCCACGCCCACCACATAGAGCAGGCACGAGCCAGCCAAAAGCATCATGAATTCCACCAGCACCGTAGAGGCCGAAAGATTCACCACCTCCCAGCCAAACATGTAGCGCAAAGCCATGAGCAGACTGAGCGAAATGGTGATGACGGGGAAAAACGTGAGACCGCCCAACCTCGGTATGGGATGATCGTGCACTTTGCGCGAATCGGGAATATCAAAGAGCTGGTGTTTGTAAGAAATCACCAACACACGCGGAATGAGCAGTCTGCCCATTACTGCAGACAGCACAAACGCTGCCACGATAAACCAATATGCTATTGCCATAACTGATTCCGTATTTAGTCCTTACCTAAGTGCGAAGTCGGTGCCGAAACGGCATTGCCTGCACAGACGAAGCGCTCATCGCTTTCCTTTTTGCTTCGGCTTTTGTCTATTTAACGATTACCGGCCATGAATTATTGTTTCGCCACACTACTTTTTTAGGCCTATGGTTCTCAAGAGACCTTCGCCGAAACCCGTGAATCGCAAGAGAACCTCTTGGGGAGCAAGACGATAGAAGATGAGCGTCTGCGCCGCGTTTTGTCGAGCCGTTTCCAAACTGTGCCAAATGCCCGCATGGCTTGCCGTTCGCGTGGAGCGGCCGAAATTTCCTCGTTTGAGGATATTGTTCCGGATAACGGATACCCACCGACGATCTTTCTCGCCGAGCTGAAAGGGGAAATCCTTCTCGGGCAATCCCAAGCATTCCACCACGAAGGCACCCATAGCCATAAAAGCCTTATGATAGCCCAGCGCCGTGAGAATTTCTTGCAGTTTTGCGGTATCTATGCCATCCCTCGGGTTCGCTTCTGTCCATGCGCCTGAGCTTGAAACACTATGTAGCATGACCGCCCAATCGCAAAGCTGCCGCAACCCCACGCCACTGGCCGTCATGTGGAAAAACAAATGCACGAATACATAAAGCACATTATAGGTGGCTGTCAGCGTTTGCACGCCTTGGCCGTTCACATCCACCGTGGCAGTTTTTGCCTCCACTGCCTCGGCGATCATCTTGTCCCAATAGTCTTGATGCCGCCGTGTGGCCAACTGGGTCAGCTGATGATGCAGTTCGTAGGCCACTTTGCCGGTGGTGAACTCCACGTGCTTGCCGCCGCCGCTCATTCCACCCAACGACCGTCCTAAACGTTGTTCGATGAGACGCATCGCTTTTGCAAAGTCGTCGCCCGGGCAATAGATGTCGATATCGCCAGATGTGCGAACATCAGGATTCGGATAGAGCGCACCAATGACCTGTCCTTTCACGATGACATACTTCACGGTATGGCGCTCCAAGAAAGCCGCAAAGCCCTTCAGATGGGAGTTGAGGTGAGCATTGGTGTGCTTGATGTGCTCCACACGGGCATAGAGATTCACGGCGTCCTCCTTTTGTAGAGTCACCCCTCGTTGCATGAGGCAGTCACCCACCAAACCGTCCGCAGTCTGCTGCGTTGCAAGTTCCATCACCGCCACATAGTCTGCGTGTGACAATTCGGTGAACGAAAGCGGTTTGCCCCAAAGTTCTCCTTGGAGCAGTTCGAAGAGCATCCGTTCGATGCGATGCTGTTGTTCTTGGGCAGATTTCACTTGCGCAACAATTTTTGATAAACAAATCGGCGCACACGCAGAGGAAGGACGCGCACCGTGAACTTGGCCACCGTGTTATAGATGTAGCGCGGGAATGAGATATAGCCAGTGCGATAGATGTTGCGCTGGATGCGCACTTCGTCGAGAGCATAATGCCAGCCGCCACGCTTTTTCACCGTTTCTGGAGCATAGCGAAAATAGAGCAACGACTCTTGCAAGCAATAGAAGCGGGCGCCGTTCATCAGCATTTTTATCCAGAGAAAATAGTCCTCGGGGAACAACTGCGTTTGATAACCGCCGGCGTCCAACACCGCTTGTTTGCGATAGATGGTGACGGGGTGATTGGCCGGACAGCGCGACTTGCCATAGCGATAGAGTTCATCGGGTGTTTCGGGCAGTGTGCGCATGGCCGTCACGTTGTCTTGTGTACCGACAAACTCTTCTATCCATGCCGTCACAAGGTCGATGTCAGGATGCTCCTGCAACACCCTTAGTTGCTTTTCGAAGCGTTCCGGTTTGGCGATATCGTCGGCATCCATGCGCGCAACGATATCGTGAGAACAATGCGTCAACCCATCGTTCAGCGCATAGCCCAATCCGCGGTTCACGTCAAATTTCACCACGCGCAATTCACTATACCGCCGCTCGTATTCCTCCACCACGGCATCAAGCTGCGGCGTGAGTTTCCCGTCTTCCACAAGCACCACCTCATCGGCCCTCACCGTCTGCGCGAACACGCTGTCGAGCGACTGCCTCAGATAGTCAGGCTCATCCTTGTGATAAACCGCAATAAGTACAGAAAACTTCATCCGCATTCTCTTTTTGAGTGTATAAACTATTTCCCCGGCGAATTGAATGTTGGTAATTTCACAAATCGCTCATCATCCAATAAACACATATTATATGGAGTGTTGGCAAACCAATGGTCGGGAGCAACGACGACCTTATTTTCGTTGCGACAAAGGTATTGTGCCCACCAACTAAGCGTTGAATTGGACATTATGAAATGTTTACAGCTATACATCAATCTAGCGATTTCCCACATAGGATCGTTTCCTGATTCATAATAAACTTCACCGTCTATCTTTATATTTTCTTTAGCCCAACCAATATCATTTGAAAAGAAGATAAAAACCGGATCATCCACAAGACTTTTCATTATTGAAATAGCCCTCTCGTAATAGCTGGGATCGCAGACTAAGAATGTTGATTGGTTACTTGATATTACAAAGTCTCCTCGCCGTACATGCACACAAACAGAGTTCCGTTTTTCTATGATTTCATATAGCAGCCTATTTTCCTCTCTCTTTTCATGTCTGGGTGTAAACTCTTTCATCAAAATCGGTTTGATGGCTTTAAAATATTCGGGGTATTCGAATGTTCCACGAGTGAGGACGTCTTTTGTCTTTGGCACTTTCACCGATTGATCTTCCAAGGTGGGACGTCCAAGGATGCAGCCCTGCGAATCCATGAACCGAATCCAACGAAGAGATCGGCCTTCACGCCCCACTATCTTGCCATATAGTTTGTCGCAGCCGAACAAAAATCGTTGCCACAAAGTTCCCTCTTTCAGAAAAATGTGGTTCTCTGTGATTTTATAATCAAGCACATTGAACTCTTTCAACTGATCGTCAAATCCGTCAGTCTTACTTCCATTCCCTACATCTGTGAATGAAAACAGAAAGTCGTCTTTTTCACCTCGAGCGTAACGCAACGAACGTGCAAAGGCATAACGGAAAAACTGGTTACCCAATCTTCCTCCTATAAAACTTTTGATCATTGTATTCGTCTTTTATTATTAAAATCTTCCACAAACACCTGTGTAAATCGTTTGGCCCCGACGGCATTCAGGTGGGTCATGTCGTAGAACCAATCCGGATGCGAATAAAAGCGCTCATCACGACCATAGTCGTAGAACGGCAAACCATAGCGATCGGCATATTGTTGTATCCAATCCTCTGTTCCACCCACGGTGTCCACCACAAGTGTGGGCGAATAGGTCAGCGCCAAGCGAATATGCTTCTCTTGACAGGCTAGACGGATGGTGTCGAGCGCACTCAAGCAACGCTCATCCACGGTTTGCTTGCCTCCTTTTTTGAAACTTGCCTTAAACGTGGTGCGTGCATTCACCGGCATGGGGCGATAGCCATCGAGCGCTGATTGATCGGCGGCCAAATGAGCATTGAGCAGCCATTGCCACGTGTTGTTGTAGCGATAGAGCGATGATTTCAGTTTCATTCGTTCCGTCCAAGTGGCATTTTTCTCAATGATTTGATCGCAGGCCGGCGAGAGTCCGTAAAAGCAATTCATCTCTTTGAGATTGTCCATCCAACTGGCATCGAGCATCGACCCGTTGATGTCGAGTATCAGCCATTGGGGCACATGGCGTTCCGTATAGGCAGAAAACACCATTTGGTCGTAAAGCATATTTTGCCCGTCCCGCCCTGCATTATAGCAGCTCATGCCGAGAGCATCTTCCAACACGCCGCAATCAAACGAATGGTTGGCACGCGACGAGCCCAGAATCAACACGTCCGCCTCGCGTGTAAACAACGCCTGAGCCGTGTTGGTTTGATTGACGCCTACATCGGGCACCGTTCGTATCATCCGGCCAGAGATGGCGCCCACCAGCCCATCGCACCCCACGACAATGCCGATAACAAGGAGCAAGAAACCTAAATGTTTAGCCATTGGTTAGAACTGGAAATAGATAAACTTGGCGCCTTCGAGTTCGCCGGTATAGAGAACGAACACGATGAGCAGCGCCGTGCAAACGGCACGAACGCCCCAATGTTCAGAATGCAAGAGATGAATATCCCATTGTTCTTCGTCTTTCAGCTCCTTAAACACGAGTAGCGCAATGGGCAACACGGCGGTCAATGCCCACGAGGCGAAGAAGTGCCCAGGGGCCGCTAGGTTGCCAAGCATATTGAAAAACTGTCCGATGGAATTGGCGCGGAAGGCCATCCATCCCACCGTGATAAGCACAAAGACGAACAAAACGTTTGCGTATTTCTTCCATCCGACCAGCGGTTTCACGCGTTTTTGCCGGTGAAACATCTTATACAAGCACACCAACACTCCGTGATAAGCGCCCCAAAAGATGAACGTCCAGTTGGCACCATGCCACAAGCCGCTTATCAGGAATACGGTCATCGTATTGCCATACATCTTGGCGCGCGAGCAGCGGCTACCGCCCAGGGGGAAATATATATATTGTGTGAACCACTGCATGAGCGAAGCATGCCATCTGCGCCAGAAGTCGCCCACGTTTGTTGAGAAATAGGGGCGGAAGAAATTCTCCGTCACACGGAATCCCATCACCTGTGCTGTGCCGATGGCCATCTCCGAATAGCCACTGAAGTCGGCATAAATCTGGAACGTATAGAGCACGGCCGCCACGGCGATGGTCAATCCGGAATGGTGGTAATAGTTGTTAAACACGGCATCGGTGTAGGGCGACACCTTGTCGGCGATGCACATTTTTAAGAACATTCCCCACAGCACGCGCGTCAATCCTTCCAACACGGCACGATTTTGCCATCTCCGCGGTTGGGTCATTTGCGGGATAAACATCTTTGGATTGTCGATAGGTCCCGACATAATGGTGGGAAAGAATGCCACATAAGCCGCAAAGGTCACGGCATCTTTCACCGGCTCCATACCTCCGCGATAGACCTCCACGACATAAGCTATCAGCTTAAACGTAAAGAACGATATGCCGATGGGCACAAGTATGTCGAATGTACCGGCGTTCGCTTTCAAACCAAACAAGCTGAACAGCGCGGCAAACTGCGCTATAAAGAAGTTCAGATATTTGAAATAAAGCAACAATCCGGCCCCTAGCACCACACCCAACGAGGTCAATGCCTTGGCCCATCGCCGATTGTGTTCAAACCGCTTCACAGCCCTTCCCAGCACATAAAACGTTGCCGTGGCCACCAACAGCAATGCACACATCCGCCAATCGGCATAGCCATAGAACACATACGACGCCACCAGCAGCCACACATTCTGCACCCTCACCGATCCACGCATCAGCGTGAAATAGGGCAGCAAGAACACGGCGAAGAACGCCCAGAATATCAAAGAATTGATGAGCATGAATGTCCCTTATTCTGGTTAGTGGTACAATCTCTTCATGACTGAAACGAATCCGCTTGGCATGAGCAAAACGAGATTCTTGGCGTATCGTTTTATTTTGACCATTAATGGCTGCGTCTTGAAATAATATTTCACGGCATCTTCCAAAGGTGCATTCTCGTCGTTGATTATTTCCAGCAACCGTTTCCTTCTCTGCGGATTCAAGCGATAATCTTTTCCATAACTTTGATAGGGCATATAATCGTGATGCGTATGCTCACGAATTGACAATTGTTCTCTAATCTGCTCAAACGCCGCCTTTCCTCTATCTGTTACAGGCACAACGACAGAAACTCCAGTGTGATTCATGTCGTATGACTTTCCCCAGAAATCGCCCAATCGTATGTCTGTGTAATCAAAGGTGCTCCTCAATTTACACTCTGTGCATGAGTCGTTCAAGGCCAGATTTGAAAAGAACAGTGTATAAAAAGCGTCATTGATCTTACGACTCACAAACACCGTCTGGTCATCTTTTTCTGCTGAGATACAAAAGTTGCCCCATCCTCTTACTTTACTTCGAAACTTGATAACGTCAAGCGGACTGTTCTTCGTCTTTTCGTGAATCTTGGACACATATTTTTTCCAAATGATCAATGACGGACAGCCATGGCAAAAGATGTCGATCAGTAAGAATTGGTCTCGACGTTTCTTCTTTCGCAAATATTTGTCTAAAGCATAGATGTGGCAGGGTGTCCCAAACACCGCATATTTCCCGTTGTCTTTGTTGTTTAAAATTTCTTTGAACGCAGAGTAGGTGTAAGATTGTATATATTTAGACCCGCGGAAGGCACCCGTTGCTTGTTCCGTCCTTGCAACTGCATCAACAGCAACATCATCTTTCTCATCATAAACAACGCCAACGCACGCGTACCCCCCCCTAGTTATCAGACACTTACAGAGAATGTCCGCAGCGCCCCCAGAAGTCACGTCTTGCAACACTTCCGCATTCCTTGCACTCGCTGCATAGACGGGAATCTTTTCTAAATTATTCTCGGGCGTTATACTTATTTGCTCGTCGTACTTATAGCAACCACTAACACACTGGCCGCAATCCACACACTTTTTATCATCCACAACCGGACGATAAAAGCCGTCTTCGTTCAATACGATTTTTATGGCATCAGTGGGACAGACTGCGGCACATAGTTGGCAACTCGTGCATTCCCTCAATGCATTACTACTCGCAATATTCATCAAAGATTCTTTTTCAAGAAGTTTAAACCCTCCATACGCCGATGTGCCATCTCTGCATTCACGCATTTATAGTCTATCGGATGTTCGTAGAGTCCATTCAACGTCGTTTCGTCTGTCATGATTCGCCCTATCTGATCATATTCTTCGAGCAGATTCACGAGCTTATTCTTGTTCGCTCTTGTTATTACGGCAAAATTCCTGTTCGTTATGAGCGACATCACTGTTCCATGAAACGTATCGGTTACAACAAACTCCGCATATTTGAAATAGCGCAAAATTTCCATTGGGGCAGCGTTGACCACGAGGTCACACCACTCATGGTAAAATCCCGGAGAAACAATCTTTAAATTTCGCTCTTTCGCAAAGACTTTGATCTTCGCAACCTCCTCCGCATCGTTCATGTTGTTGTCATACGCGTAAATCAACAAATAGGGAGGCAAGGTCGGTCTTTCGAAACCGGCGATTTCTTCTTGGTAGCCATAAAGGATAACCGGGTCACACGCCTTCGGAGGCTTTATCCCCGTAAGTCGTTCCACAATATCACGCGTATTATTGTCTCTCACAGAGATGGCCTTCATACTAGACAAACCGCTTTTCACAAAGGGAAGACAATTCAAACGTTCTATGTCCTCATAAATAGTTGGTCCGAAACTCGCAGCATAGGCGAAGATATTCCCGCTCGGACTTGCGTGTCCGAAAAAGATTGGAGTTGGTCCCGTATGCAAAGCAAAGACCTCATCACTGCCTACGATTACACCGTCCACGTTGGCCTGTGCATAATATTCTCCGATGATTCCGCTTGTTTTTTTATAAGCACTAAACTTTCTTACCTTTCGGAAATTGAACCATGTCTTTTTAATTCCATTCTCCTTTAAGAATTTTAAAAAGAACGGAACAGAACGAACAGATAGCCGATACTTATTACGCGTCTGTTCATCTATAAAATCCAGCGACTTGTCAAATCGCAAGGCCTTGGCCTCTACACCTAGACCTTTCAGCACATGGATCAGTGCTTGCAATTGCAACATTGCCCCATGGTTGCTGATATGATAGTGTGTGATGATACCGTACTTCATTCTACTACAGATTTTATAACTTGTTCCCATTGGTCAACAATGGTTTCAGTTTCAAACATTGCGGCCTGCTTCTTGTTGTTTTCCGCCATTTTCTCACGAAGTTTGGCATCTGCAATCAAATGGTCTAAGGCGTCGGCCATCGTTTTAACATCTCCTACATTCACGAGGAAACCATTTTCCCCTTCAGTGATTAATTCCTCCGTTCCTGAAACATTTGTTGTCAAGATCGGTAAGCCTACACAAATGGCTTCAACCATGGCATTGCTCATGCCTTCATAAATGGAAGACAGACAAAATATCTTCGATTTATTAAGTTCTTCTGGGACATTCTGTGTCTTCCCTGGGAGATTTATTCTTTTGCTTACATTCAAATCCGCGACAAGTTCCTCCAGCGATTTGCGTTCTGGTCCTTCTCCAAATATGGTCAAGTTCCATGTCGGGTATTTGTCTGCAATCTTTGCAAAAGCTTTTATCATTGTTTTTTGGTCCTTTTGTGGATATAGGCGCCCCACGCTGATGATTCTGTCTTCTTTTTCCACCACGGGCAAGTCAAACACCCTTTCGTTCACGGGATTGTATATGACCGTTGCTTTTTCTTGTATATTCTTACCAAAATAGTTCTTTATTTGTTGGGTTTGAACAACGACATGAGACGACATCGGCAATAGTATTCTTCGCGTTATTTTCTTTCGAAAATTACTATATTTAGGATCATTCCTCACCGAGGATATCACAGGAATATTCACGCCCATTAAAGCCAATAGTGTCACAGTGTAAACGGAAACCATGAAAGGTATCACAACATCTGGACGTTCTTTCTTTACATGGGCTCTCAGCCACAACATTTTCTTTGGCAAGAATTTCGAGCCAATGACTTCCTCTAAATGAACGACCTTCACGCCCTCATTGATGGGATAGAATACGATGTGATCATTCAGACAAGCAATTTCCACATCATATCCTCGCTCCTGTAGTTTATTCGCGATAATGGATATCACGCGTTCACTACCGCCGGAGGTCAATGTTGCTGTAACAAATATTATTTTCATCGATTTCTGTACATATAGAATATAGCCGTCAGAGCAACACCAGTAACGACAAATGCTAGTTGACGGTTTTTCTTATTAAACATAAAGATGAGCGAGGGAATAATGACAAACTCCAATGTGGCGTACATAGACGAAGAGCGTGCAGCCAACACTTTATAAGAGTTGAAACAAATCAACGTCATCGCCGAATAAAGATAGGCATTACGAATGATGTAGTAGTATTTGTTGAGTGGAGCCAGTCGCTTCTCCAGCATCGTGTAGGCCAATAGAATGAAGGTTTGAAAATAGATCATCGGGTTGCGCATGCCGAGACCCTCCAATTGTTTTTGTTCGCCACCAGCATCAGTATAACGTTCCCCAATATTCAAGTCAGAGGCGTTATCCTCAACAAGAGCATGAGCTAGACCTTGTCCAAAAATTCCCATCATGAAAGACGCGGCTAAGGCCAAATAGACATGCCATTTCTTTACCTTTATCCAATTACAGACGAAATAAAGAGGCACTGCAATAATACAGCTTCGGTGCAGAGTCCATGCTATAAAGACAATAAAGAAATAGCGTTTCCAATCTTTCGTATAGATATATTTGATGCTAAGCATCAGTACGACGTATGCCAATCCTGCACGAATTTGCATAAAATTTCGGCCAACGATAAAACGCGCGACATATGCACACAAACCAATTAGCGGGAAAATGGAATACTGACGAAGATCTTTATAAAGAAAGTAGAAGCTTAAACTCGCTATCACAAGAAAGAATACTGTATAATTATCCGTAAACGTTCTAACTACAACTTGTAAGAAATAAAAGCCCTTCTCACCGTAACCGAAAATTTTATCGGAAAACGAGAAATTAAAGATGTCCGGAGTAAAATACTCGAAACTTGTTGCATATACACCAGTATCCGCCCACGATAGTCCTCGAAATCCCGCCAATAGCGTCAACACGATACAGGCTATTGCCAAAACGACATCTCGTTGTTTCTGATCATTGCCAAGTTCAAAAGAGACTGCGATAAAATAGCATATAAAAAAGATGACTACAATCATTTCCTTTTCTTGTTTAGGCACCCTTCAGCACCTCATTCTTTAAATATTGTTCCCAACGATTCATGGTGTTTTCCAACGAGTAGTATTTACTACGTTCGATGGCATTTCGTTGCACGCGCTTCCGATAAGGTTCATCGCTCAGCATACGCCGCATTGCTTCAGCTAAAGCATCTACATCTTCAGGAGGGCAACACAATCCTTCTTCATCATTGGTGATGATGTCTCGCTGACGACCTTTATAATCACAAGCCACGCAGGCGCAGCCTTGGCTCATGGCTTCTATCAATACCAATCCGAAGCCCTCATAACGACTACTCAACACAAATATTTCACTTTTGCGATAGAGGCGCTCTACATTTTGTTGATAATCCAACAGACGAACACATCCCCCCATATTCAGATCTTTGATCAAGGTCGTTATTTCGCTATACCGATCGGGGTGGCGGAGCGTTCCTGCTATTTCTAGTGTCCATTCTTCATAGTCTTTGCGCACCAAATTCCATGATCGAAGGAGAAGGTCAAAACCTTTGTAATGCCACGATGCCATTCTACCTGCAGCGAGAACAATTCTTTTTTTCGGAGGAACCGTCTCTGCTGGTTTCAACGACAACGGATTGGTCATCACCGTTACATATTTCAAACATTGTTGGGCGATCGACTTGTCAGCCTCTGTCAACACCGTTATGTGTTTATATAATCGATTCAGCACAAATTTCTCGAAGCGCTGTAGTCTCGTAAACGGGGCCGATGCCGGTCGCTCAAAGGCGTTATGCTCTGTTGCGACAAGCGGTATATTCAAACCGCGACTTGCGCACCATGCAATAAACGAAAACAGCGGTAGCACTCCAATGATAACATCCGGTCGTTCTTGTTTCAGATACTTGCGAAGAACAAAAATAGACCGGAACCACTTCCAAGCGCCCCCCTTGTTCGAACGAAGCAGATTGCGCAGTTGTACATCCGCGTGTACTTGGTAGGAATGTTCATCAAACAGATTCGCAGCCAATGTCACCTGATGACCACGCTCGGCAAAACCACTTGCCAACATCGCTGCGACGCGCTCTGCCCCGCCATAAGCCAATCGGGCACAAACGATGAACACTTTCATGACTTCACCAGATTCAATATTTTACTTACGTAATTACCCCACGTGAAGTCTTTCACCACCTCGTGAGCAGCTTCACACATCTTCGGATAAGCCGAAGATTCCAATATACGCTTTATGTCATTGGCAATGCCCGTTGGCGTGAAATTCTGATTGTAGATGCCAAAAGAAATGTCATTACCAAATTCTGCCACAAAATCTTTATACGGGGAAACGATGACGGGTGTATAGAAGTACATCGCCTCCACTGTGGAAGAAAATGCGCCCCAGCCGGGATTGGCGTTTATAAGAATTTTCGCATCCATCAGCAATTTGTAGTATTGCTTACAATCGCGTTCTTCACTCTTATTCAAAAAGCCGTGGCAAGTAACACCTTGGGGGAGAGTCCCAAAGCTTTCTGCTCCAATGCCCACAATGTCTAATTGCAAATCGCCATATTGCGATTCTTGTTGGAGTTGTGAAAACGCCTCTATCAACACCTTTGCTGCACGCAGATAAGTGGTGCGACGACCTATGAATAGTAATTGCCGTGAGGATGCATTCTTTTTCAGCAGCTCTTCTCTGTTGATGTCGCCCTCATACAAATTATTGATCACATTACCTCCCAAATAATGAATGTTGGCTTGAGGATATTTCTGTTTCATTTTCTCACAACACACAGGGAAAAGCGACACCACATAGTCGGCCCGACAAATGGCCTCACCTTCCTGCTTGATGATGCGACGATTTAGAAAATTGGGTTCACGGCTCTTCCGAATGTCCATCTCTGTTGTCCAATCACTAAACAACAATGACGGAGTCTTGTCCCATTTATTGTAAAAGCCATACCCCATAAACAAACAAAGATCAGTTTGCGGATTTTCGTTTATGGCGGTTTTGATTTTTCGTTCCGCATACCATTTAAACCATCTTGTGCATCTCAAATACGGGAAACGCAGTTTACGAAACGTCAACACATCCATCACCCGACGAAAGACCAGGTCGTAACATCGCACGAACCACCGTGGCATCGAATAATCCACTCGAACCACATGAACGTTTGCCTCCTCCAGTGCGCGAGCGAAACAATAGGGCACGTTCGACCAAAGATTGGCATCGCGCGAATCGCCATTGGTAAAAAACAGCACAGTATGTCGCTCCATAAGATCAGGTTTTTACCTCATTTTACCCCTCTTTGACGTTTCAATTCTCTCAACAATGGAAATATCTTCATTTTCATTGCTACCTTCTTTAGTTTATCATAACACATAAACAAGAAATATTCATTCCTTGAAATTTCTGTTAGCAGTATTTCTTTTAAAGGTTTCAGTTGTTCTTCATGGTGGAAATACATAAGGTATCCCTCCATCTTCTTATATTGATAATACAACGAAAACTTGGCCGAGTTAACATTCCTCTTGTTGAATTTCTGTTTACAAATTCGACAAACTTGTGCCCTCGCATCAAAAAGGGAGAGATATTCTTTCTTGTATCCCTTCCCAAGATCTGCCATTACCCCAACATCCATATTGTATTGATATACTGGATTTTGCGAAACGTTCACCCCCCCCCTATCACAGCTAGATATTCCGAAATAAACAACAAGTCTTCACTATAGTGTATGTTTTCATCAAAATATAATTTGTTTTCAAAAACAATTGAAGATTTGAACAAGTAGATATATACGGCACAAATGCCGCCCAAAAATGTTCCTTCTAAGAGGGCATGCATCAATTCATTCTTATCCATTATCCAAGATCCCTCTGCATCACTATTCCTTGTTACTTCTCCATTGGGTCTATGTCTCACATACCCTGCAAGGACCAAGTCAATCGTCTTGTTTGAGTAGCAGGTCATTAGTGTCTCTAGACACCCGTCAAGTAGTTTATCATCTGCATCTACGAAATAGAGATATTCGCCTCTTGATCGTTTGATCCCGTAATTACGAGCTGAACTCACGCCCCCATTCTCTTTTCTGAAAGCTCTGATTTGCTTATTTTGTTCTGAATATGCTAGACATATTTCATACGAAGAGTCATTACTGCCGTCATCAATCAAAAGTAATTCATAATCTTTGTATGACTGCGCAAGAACGCTTTCAATTAATGTTTGGAGACACCCTTCTTTGTTATATATCGGAACAATTATTGAAATCATCATATCCTCCTTTCTCTATTTCGTCCACCTTAACCATTTCTCGCCGGCTATCATTCTTTCAACATTTTCCGCCAAGCACTAAGACTCGTATATTTCATACATTTCGGACAAGATAGCGCAACAAGATAGCGTATAAAACGCAAAACGGGAAATCTCGGCAATTCAAAAGACTTCCAAAAAGTTGAAGACAACATCTTCCTCCACTCTCGTTTATTTTGGATATAGAAATCCTTTAATTCTTTATTATCTTGAGACAAGATAATAGAAATGTCAGATCCGAGTTTTGAACTTATAAATCTGTTCACGTAATTCTTTTGAGAACTTGTTTCTGCGCATCGTTCTCCAAACTCTTTCCACAAATGCCATGTTTTCACGCTTCCTCTTACCCATTTCATTGAACGTCCAGAAGGACCGGTCAAGCTACCTGGGCGCATTGCCAAGTATTCATAATGTGCAAAGGGAATGAATCTTGACTCTTTAACAAAGAAGAATAGTCTCATTTGAAATTCTGTATCCTCATTCGGAAGTCCATACGCAAAAAACAAGTCATGCTCTAACAAAAACGTCCTTTTTATGACATGAAACCACACCACGCCAGAAACCAAACGACCGCACGCAGTTTCGCCATTCAAAGGCTTCTCATATATGTCATTTTTCTCTTTCAGATTCCACCCGATACGTTTGTCTCCCCAACTTTTACAATAACGTTTTGTGCCATCAGAAAGATTATAATGAATACGATCAAAAGTCAAAAGATCGGCATTAGGATATTTCTCAAAATAGGACAATATTGTTTGAATACTATTTTCTGTCACACGATCATCCCCATCAACAAACCACACGAGGTCACCCGTCGCGCGTCTTAATCCGGAATTACGAGCCCCGCTTAATCCTTGATTCTCTTGAGAAATATATACTAGATTCCTATGCTCTTTTGCATATTCTTCAATAGCACGGGGAGTCCCATCCGTTGAGCCATCATTTATGACGATCACCTCCAGCAAATCCTCAGAAACGTTCTGACAGAAGATGCTTCCTAAACAATCATCGATATACGACTCAATATTGTAGGCGGGTATTACGATTGACAACTTCATTACGATTCAAGCTATAAACTTATCTATCTTTTATTCTCAATATCACGTGACTGTAAAACAGCATCCAATAGTAGTCTATGGAACGATAATATACAGACATCTTTTCTTTGATATTATTTAGTGGTATGGAACCATCATTCTTTTTTATCATAATTTGGAAATAACGACTGATAAGATTGCGCCTAAAATTGTCTCTCCGAACAAAATTAAATGTTTCTATTGAAATCCTTTTCTCTCTTCGCAACTCATTTAACATGTCCAAAAATTCCAATGCAAAAGCATCAAAAAAATCATACTGTCGAATATGTCCGATTGCCCTTTGCTGCGTAGAGTATTGTTCATTAAATATCACGAATCGAGAATCTTTTTTTATACCAAACAACATGGAAGCCGCAGGAAATAAACTATTGATTTTGATGCTTTCTATTTGCGGTATATCCTCTTTCCATACACCGACGCCCTCTTCCCAGCTACACCAAAAAGAGGCCTTTCGAACAAACGCATCGAAATTCTCGCAACCAACGACAGATGCATCCTTTTTGAGGGCGCCATTAGAAAAATATAGCGTCGGTTTCTCGTCTATATTATCTTTCACGAAATCTATCAATTTCTGTAAGTATCCCTTTTTTATGATACTGCGATGGTTGATCATCTTGATTAGACTTCCATTTCCGCATTTAAATGCACAGATTTGATTTTCGAAGCCAACTGCATTCGTCTTCCTATAGATCAGGTTGGGATGCCCCATGTCTTCCAAATTCTCTCCGAGCTGCTCATTTTCGCCATTGTCTGCAACGACAACCTCGAACAGACTATTATCGCAGTTCTGCTCGTATATAGCTCTCACAGTGGGCAACACCCATTGTATTGCACCGTTCGTTGGAATACAGATCGTCAATAAAGGTTGGTTCATAGCATTGTTGGCATATTAAAATAGCATTGTTAGATCCTCATATTCGGTTGTCCCCAGAAGTTTCTCAATTCTCGAAGAATCGAAATAAGTAGAACCACTTTCCAAACGAGCATCTCTTTCTGGATATGGAATTTGTTGCACTCTTGCACCATAATGGGATGCCACGATTTCTGCAGCCTCCTTCAAACTATGTTCGCGTCCTCCCACGTTGTAAGTCGCATTTACACTCTCTTTATGGAAAGATGCACGGACTATTTGATCGCATAAATCTTTCATGCTCGTGAAAGTCCTACGAACTTGTCCTCCTCCATAAAGGGTAATCACGCCCTTTTCTTGAGCTTGTCGAATAAAAAAGCCCACTGTTCCAAAGGAATAATCTGTTCCCAACATGTTTCCAAAAGGAACACAAATACGAAAAATGGTATAGGGTATATCGAAATTCTCTGCATAGGCCTGCAAGATCCCTTCGCATGCCAACTTGTTCACCGCATAGATTGTCTTTGTTTCTTTTTCATCATCTTCTGCCAATGCGCAATCTTTCCCCTTGTACACCAGTCTCGTGGAAGGGTAAATCAACTTTGGACGACATTCAGAATGACGAATTGCATCGAGGAGGTTTAACAGTCCCACCTCGTTTACACTCACATATTGTTCATATCGATCAAAACCTGCATAAGTTCCGGTCAATCCGGCAAACATAAAAATATAATCGACCGACAAATCAATTTTTGAAATCTCCTCACGATTAACCAGGTCGCATTGAGTATATTTGCCTTCGCCCGTCATGGGAAGATCGTAAGTCTGCACGTCGCATGACATCTGCCCCAGATAGGCTGCGATATGGCGGCCGATATAGCCTTGTGAGCCAATCACTGCACATTTTTTCATCCCACCAATGTTTTAAATTGTTCTAACAATGCGGATTGATGAAGCATCTTCTGATACTCTTCTTCTCGTTCGCCATCATTCTCGACACAGGATTTAAAAACCTCTATCGATTTCATGAAAGCATCATCTGAGGAAAAGCAGAATGTTTCGTATGACTGATTCTTTTTTATCGTGTACTCCGGAACAAGTCCTTCTGGAGCCGTCAAAATACGCCCAGAGGTAAGCGTACCTATGCTACCCCACACTTCTATTTCGCATTTATAATCATTATCCATTCCGAAGGCTAATTGTGCCGTCACGCCTTGGTCATTTATCATTGTTGCGGAGCCATACATGTCCACATCGAATCCTTCCTCATAGTTCAATTGCGCCGTGGACAGCCTCGCCGTATCGCCCAGCAGGTAGGCTGCATATTTCAGGGTGTACCCGCCAGCATCAATCAGAGCTCCACCGCCTAGAACTTTATTATAACGGAAATCATTTCGCGCTCGTCTTGGGAAACCGAAGGTGATTCTATACAGACGAACGTCCCCGATCGTTCCTTTTCTCACGATTTCATTCAATTCCTCTAATTGACGATGATACACGAACATGTAATTCTCATGTAAAGCCAGCTTACGCTCTTTTGCCATGCTAACCAATTCTCTTGTATCGGCAAGGCTTGTCGTAGATGGTTTCTCAACAAAAACGTGCTTCCCTTTCTCTAAGGCTTTTCGTGCCCACTTGAAATGCAAAGCTGGCGGAAGAGGTAAATAAACGGCATCCACGTCCTTTGCAGAAACCAATTCGGTGTAACTCTCATAAAGTTTTCCACGCGACATCGTGTTTATAAATTCCTGCGCACGTGTTTTCTCTCTTTCTATTCGTTCACGATTCTCCTCTTCCGAAAAACGTATACCTTCTCCATACCATTCTTCCGCATTCGCTATTCCTATGCCACAAAATTCTATTCCTTTAACTTTTTGTAGAGCCGGCAGGAACCTACGAAAGGCGATTTCAGAAGGGCAGATTATTCCAAGTCTTATCATTTTAATAGAAATTTACCGCAGAAAGAAGGCTCCTTGCTGCTATATTCAAATAGTTGTTGTACGTCACAAAATTCTGGAGTTGGTTTAATGTCATCCAGCAATAATTCTCCGACACCTCTATAGGGAATTCATCGCCCACCTCGACAATAATATTTAAATTTTGTTCCTTAAAGAACCGTCCACCCTCCTCTGACTGATAGGCTTTATACCACACCCGTTCAATTGGAGGGTTCATGAAATATTCTATATAGGGTATCGTGTATTCATTTTGTCCATTTCGATAGTTTCCCGTCAGGCATTGAACGGTCGGAGCCATTTCTACGATATCGAAATTCCCGGGTTCTAATTTTGCCTGCACTAAGAAATGATATATGCCATCAATCTTTTTTACGAGGAAACCGATAAGCCCTTCTTGAGCCGGTTTCACCATGGGTTGGCTCCACGTAGAGACTTCTCGATTGCCGATAGAGACATCCACACCTATCACCGAAAAATATTTTCCATTTTCGTGCCTAATGACATCTCCATCAAACACCCAATGTTTCATTTCTGATATTCCGATTTTCTCTACAGAAAGTTCATACTTGAATTTACGCGATGTTATCCAATGAATAATTTCATTCAGATTATGCAAGTGATTTTCTTCGTCCAATAGAGATCTCACTAAAGATTGAGTGTGCTCACTCTTTGCAAGTCCCATGGGGATATTTTCCAAAACCGATTGCCAGCCGCCTCGCGAATAATTGCCATAATGGATACAAGAGACAACGGTTCTCGTATCCATATTGACCACGTTCGGCTCTCTCAACAATTTCTTTATTTGTCCAAGAGTGACCCACACGAAATTATCATATATCGGAATGTTCTCCTTCTCATTGATCTCAACAATGATGTTTCGATTCCGTTTTTGATAAAAGCGTGCACCTTGTTCCGACTGCAATTGATCCACTAAGACGTCCACCGGTTTCTCTCCAGTAAAATATTCCAAATAGAGCGGTGTTTTCCCCTTGTGCACCCTCATATAATTGCTGCGTGTGGCCTGCAATGTGGGTGACAGCTGCACAACATTCATGTTGCCCGGCTCAATCTTTGCCTGCATCAAGAAATAGAGTACACCATTCTTCTTTTGTGTAATAAATCCCAGAAAGCCTATTTCTGGTTGGTTTATTATCGGCTGTTCCCATTGTGGAACTTTCCCATAATTGGTAGAAACGCGAATACCCTGTATAGAAAAGAATTTTCCACTCTCGTGTTCGATCCTATCGTTTCTATATGACCATCCTTGTAACTGCGAAAGCGGGACTTGCTTTAAAGCATAACACGTTGACTCGTTTTTTTGCTTCATCCAAGTCAATATTTCTTCCGTCCGCACCTCATCACCGGGGCTTAGCGCCGAGATTAAAAAATCGTTGTGCTTTTTCATGATGTTGGCGTTCTGATATTTTCTTAGTTCTTTTTATCTAACGGATACAAGCCCTTTTCTTTCATTTGCAGTTTTAATTGCATTAAGAATCGGAATATTGAATAATCTGATGTTATACATCTATGTTCGTCATGATAAAAATAGCTCATATTCCTTCGCGGATTTTCTTTAAATGTTGCGTCCGAACGATTACGTTTTATATCGTACACATCCCAGGCCTTACTCCAATAATGGTTGATCTGTATTGAAGGTTTTTTTTCACCTAGCCATGATAAATGATATTGACTTACGACAAATCTTTTAAATTGATTTACAGGTTGAATTTTTATTTTGAAACCCATAAAATTTCCGAGTACAATAGCCCTATGATTTACCGTATCATTGAAAAAGGCAATATCGTAATCCGTATTCACAAAACACTTTCCCCAATGCGTCGCAAAACCATCATGACACACAGTATATTGTTCTATTGTCAGTCGATGATCATCATGGTGCATCTTCCCAGATGTACCAAACATCTTCCAATATACAAGTATCGATGGATACTTTTCATAGTTTTTTATCCATTCGTTGATGTCTGTCTTATATCTGGGAACAACGAATTCATCCATATCCAAAAAAGCAATCCATTGCGTTCGCGACCTATAATTTTCATAGAAATGTTGGTATGCCGCGATCTGTCCATGCTCTTGCGGCCATTGTATCAGTGTAACGATGCCATTTTGGATATAGGGACGCAGCACATTTTCATAATCGTCTGTCGAATTGTTATTATACATATAAAAATGGTCGAACCCGGTCATGATATGATATTCCAACCACTCAGACAAGAATCTCGCTTCGTCTTTAAAGATGGTTACAGCAGAAACTCTATACTCTTTATGATATTTCGGTCTTCGCCACCACAATACTTTTAAAACTGTATTGTAGAGAACCGACTCTATCGCATATACTATGTTTCGCATACTAATTATTCCTATTCTAGTTCATACTCGCACCTAAGGTCTCCGCTTTCACAAATTAGTCTTTCTTTATTTTCGTCAGAAGAAATCCTTAAACCGACAAGTGGAACCACTTTGCTTAGTAAATCCTCCAAAAACGGATTATTACATTCTATCATTTTAACATTTTTCTTCCAAATTACTTTCTCATCTTTCACTATTCCAACTTCATCAACTTTCATCCACAGCTCGTTCTCCTTCGGTTCGTCGCCATGCAAGACAAAAGATAGTTCTAATCTATTATTAACCGTCCGCTTATTAAACGTGACATTCAATTCTCGTTCCTCAGACCGGGCGCTCACTGTTAATAAAGCTTCATTATTTTTCAACAGTTCTGAAGCCAAAAAAGAAGAGAATTCATACGTAGAGTCTGTCTCCATCTTTTTTCCAACGTCTTTTACAAAATCTTTATACCCCGTTCCATAGCTTTTTTCTCCATATTCAAGCAATACACCCAAATCCTTATTATATTTACTAGCATTACTATTTGGCTTACAACAATTCGGATTATAGGCCAACGACGTCATTACACCTTTTTGATCTTTCTTTCTCCATACAGAAATATAATACTTATTCTTAACCTCCACGGAAGCTATCTTTGGATTAGTATCATTATGGCTCCTCACCTCCATGAATGCGGTCTTTGGATTAGTCGATGTATAAAGAACCTGCTCATGAGCAAGATTATACCGCCCAATCCCCACTTTTGTTGCATCTTGTATATATCCAAACTGAGTCTTATCGTTTTTATCAAAGCCATCATCAAGACGTGCTCTATAAAACGATAGATTTAGCGGAAGCTTTGTACGAGGGAACCTAATTATATTCAAATCCTTACAAAAGGCAGACATCTCTTCTATTGTTGTCGCATTGGCTAGTTCGCGCGACATCTTCATATAATCTACCATGGCTCCTTATGCGTGATTCCTCACTTTGCCTATTTACATCAACACGAAGTGCAACAATATCTCATTCTGCTTTCATTTCAATATGCAAAATAATTCTCCTTCTCTGATTCCTACTTTGCATGATCCGTCATTATGTGTCTCGCACAAATCAAATATCACGTAAAAAATATCGAAGCGAAACACTCTAGTTCTCTACATTTTCATGATATCTTCCCACGTATAATACATCACGTCTTGTCTCTTATAGGGATATTTGGGAGGAAACACATGCACCTTCCGTAAGAATTCCGCTATTGCGTGTCGATATTTATTCTTGTAGCAATGTTTTAATTCCGTGTACTTCCATTCTGTTTGCTTGTAATATTTCAGAAATTCATAGCCATACGGATTTCCATCTTCTACCTGCCATGGTTTTTCATGTCCCGTGTAATGTACAATCACGGGGTCCTTTATCGCATCTCTCAGAGAGTCTTTATATTTCTCATACAAATTTCCTAATCCTGTGTAATCCGGTTTCCACAAGAATCCATTCTGGACATTGTATCTTAGGGGTATCGGATAAAACTTTCCACAAAATGTAATATTCAATACATCTTGGTCATGAAATCTTATTCGATGGGGTTCCTGGGTGATTAGCGTCATAAATTGAGTTTTTACATCATTCTCTCTCCAATAATCCAAATTTATCAGAAGTATTCCTGCATTAAAATATTCATTTTTCCTATCATATTCCAATCTATCATAATCAATACAGCCAGCAGACATATCCAAGACTGCGCCTATTGGATATTTTTCTATATCTATACGCCATAGCTCTCCCAAAGAATGGCGAACAATCATATCTCCATCGAGATAAATCACCTTATGCACAAACCTTGGCAACACGTCTGCCACAACCAATCTGTAATAGGTTGCTTGTGTTATGTATTTTTTCCCTCCTTTATTTCCATCTAGCTCAGGGAAGTCTTCAAAGAAGTGAGCATCCATCAAATGGAACTCCATCTTGTGTTTAACGTTTGTTAGAACACGCGAAAGTTTTTCTTTCTGTCTTTCATCCACACTTCCATCTATCATCGCGTGAAATACAATCTCCATATCTGCATTATTAATGCTCACAGATTTTATCATCACTGCAGACGGCATTACATAATTGGCATCAGTGGACAATAAGATGTGCATAGTTTCTTCCATTTCTCTTATATCTATAATTCAAGAATCACAAATACATTTAAGATTTTTTGAATCTGTTCCAATTCTATTCGCTTATCCATATCCAAATAGTAAACATCATGATGAGTTTTCCTTTCTCCCTCGGGCGGCAACGACATATAGTCGCCAAACATTCTTGTCAAATATTTTTCATATTCACGGGCTAATACTATTTGAAAATCTTCAAAGACATGAGTCGAACCGTCTTCAAACCAAGATAATGGCATACGCTCTCGTTCTCCATATGTTCCGGAATATACAGCGATGTAGTTGGTCTTCCCCCATTCATATTTCCGCGAGACATCCTCCATCTTTTTCAAAACCCATTTTTTCCATTTCTCGTGATCAAGGAATAGAAACATCCGAAAAGCCATTTTCATCTTCCTCGGGCGTATCACATTGTGAACAAATTCCTTTATGAATTCTTGGGGAGTTCGATGAACCATGACTTCATTGAAAAGAAGTCTATACAACTTAGTGGAATAAGACATATCCTTTTTAAATTCTTCAAAATTCTCCGACGCTCCATCCATCGGAAAAATATCTATATAAACGCCCATAACAAACGGTCTGCGCTTATTTTCCCATAAGGTTGTATCCTTCCTGCAAAGTTTTAGAAATGGGCAAAAATACCCTCTCTTCGTATGTGGGTTTATAAGTTCTAAATTTCCCAATTCTGTCCGATTGCAAATCTCAATAAAGCGTTCATAATCCGGACGCGGCATTGCCACGTCAACATCGTCATCCCACGGGATCATTCCGTGGTGTCGTACTGCTCCAAGCGCAGTGCCGGCGCATGCATAGTATTTTAGTTTATTCTTCTTACAAATACTTATAAAAGAGCTAAAGATCTGGAGTGTTATCCCCCTTCTCCTTTTTGCTTGTTCTTCTGTTAATTCCATTATTTTTTGCTTTTGATTTCTTTCGACATTCTTCTATTGTCTCTTCCATTTTCTCACGCATATCTCCTGATATTTGGAAGCCGAGAGAGCGGAGCCTTGTGGTATCAAACAAGGATCTATGCACCGGATTGAATCCACGACGTTCTATTTCATCGGGAACGTCCACAACCACTTTCCTTTGCCCTATATCGGCAATCACCTCCGCCAATTGCCGTATGGCGATATTTGATTTTTCATCGGCTACATTATAAGCCTCTCCACTCGTGCCTTTCAATAAAATATAAAGCAACGCTCGTGCACAATCCACCACATAGCACCACGAACGATACTGCTCACCCGTGCTTTTCATCACGATATCTTCACCTTGTAGCACATTGCGAATGAACTGAGCATATACCCTATTGTCACTCTCCGTGAAATGGGGGCCATAAACGTGGCAAGGACGTGCGACACAAACATCCACACCATATTCCGCCGCATAGCTCGCACAAAGTGTCTCTGCCGCACGCTTGGCAGATGGGTAACATGAGCGGGGAGACATACTGTCCACGTAGCCGCTGTCCGACTCTTTAAACGTCTCGCCATCGCCTTCTCCATATACCTCTCCTGAAGATATGTACAAAAAGCGTCTCATCCCGTGCATACGGCCGTAATCCAACAAATTCGCCACACCATAGATGTTTGACTTCATCACTTCTACCGGTTGAGTGGCAAAAAAATTCGGGCTGCCGTTACTTGCGGCATGAATGATATAGTGAAAGGGGATATCACACGACAGAGGTTCGCTCACATCTTGACGGATAAATGTGAAAGCAGGATCGGCCGAATAGCGTGAAAAACGTTCTGCAATGCGTTTCTTATTCCTTCCCGCGGCATATACATGATAGTTCTTGCTTGGGCGCGACATCAAGATATCCACCAAACAACCACCAATAAGTCCGGTGGCGCCGGTCACCAGGATGTTGCATCCTTCCAGATCGTTCCACGGGAGCGCTACCGAAGCAGCTTCTTGTATGCTCTTTGGGTAATCTTTCACTTCAGCCATTTCTCCTTACTCACATGCATAAGTGCCTTCACCATTTCCAAATCTTCCACAGTGGTCACCTTGATGTTTTTCTCTTCACCTGGCACTATGTGCATCGTTCTACCTCCCACTTCTGCTACCAATGTGCTTGATGACACAGAATTTGTGATTCCTTTTTGTCGAGCCTCCTCATGCACCGCAATAATATTTTTCAAGCGGAAGGTCTGCGGAGTTTGAGTACGTATAAGCGTGTCGCGCGGAATGCTACGCTCAGAAGCGAACCCATCATCACTTTCCAAAATGGCCTCGCGGCATTGAATGCCGGTAATGGCATAACCATATTGCTTGCAAATAGCAATATTCGAAGAAATAATATCCTGAGAAATCAATGGGCGAACGGCATCATGTATAAGCACTAGGTCGTCATCGCCGCAACCCTCCTCTTTCAAACCATAAATGCCGTTATGAATGGACTCCATACCCGTGGATCCGCCCGGGAAAATCCATTTCAACTTCGTGACGTTAAACTGATTGGCATACGATTGCAAAACCGTCTCCCAACCGTCCAAACACACCACAGCGATGCCATCCACATCGGGATGCTGCTGAAAGGCCATCAACGTGTGGATAATTATCGGGCAACCGTCCACATGCATAAATTGTTTGGGAATATCTTGTCCCATACGATTGCCGGACCCTCCGGCTATTATTAATCCGTAATTCATGACTAATCTATAATTATTTATTCTTCTGTAGGAATCAACAATGCAGCTCTATTAGCCATGGCATTTTCATCCCACAACATTTTATATAATCTACCGGAAACACAAGTCATATACATATAGCCATCTCTGTAAAAGATTCCTTCTGGCTCCTCTCCTTGCAATATCGAATTGAGATAATAGACATTACAACTCCAATCATCTGTACGTACGTCAAATACGGCGATACCTTTATCCGTATTACTTAGACCGAACGCATAATAAGCCTTTCCATTCATCGCATACCCGTCTTGAAAAGCTGGAAGGAATATCGACATGTGCATCTGCTTCTCCAATCGAGGATTGTCCATATAATCGCCATCGAACGAGAACTTATTCAATATCATGTGATTGTTCGTAGAATCTTTCCACGAATTCTTTGAATAATCAAGGAAGCATATATTCTGATTTGGCCAATCTACTGCAGGATCGTGACAATAGCCAGCAAATCCAGAATATGAAACTTTTTTTTCTTTTTGTAGGTTCGTCCGTTCTACGATCTTATACAAATTACCATTGTCAGAGTATAAAAGGGTGTCTCCATTTCTGGTGATATAGGCATCCAATGAGTTGCAATGTGCACTAAACCCCATGTATATAGCATCTGATTTCTCTGTGTAGTTTTCCAATGCCGACAGCGTCATATATCCTCCATCATGGAATTGATAAATGGTATCGCCTATCAGTACCGCAGCTTGTATACTATGTCCTGTTCTATTACTATATCTTCCGATCTGCAGAATATCCATCTGCGTCACATTGTAAGCCGCCACTGGCATATACTGATCAGACGTTGATGCCATAGTGTCTTTGTTACTCACAATTGTATCCATCTCGAGAATCGTACTGTCACTTTTTGAATCGGCACTATCTGTTGTTGTCGAAATACTATCTATTTCTGATGTCCCACTATACACATAAATAGTATCCATCAAAAGCGCAGTATCTTCAAAATCCTCTTTCCCACACGATACCGTGAGCAGATTGAAACAGACGACCGCAAGTAAATTAGTGATTCCCATGAGGTGTGTAAATGCTTTCATCCCTTGTTTTCTTCTATAATCGAGAGTGCTTTCTCCAAGGCAATCCTTGTAAATTCTCCTGCACGCAATTTTCCTGACACAATCTGGGCGTTTCGACGATAGTGTGCATATTCGCTTTCTGTCATCGCCTTCAAACGAGAAGGGATCTCATGTAGGGACGCAACTGCAAAACCGACCTCGTGGGATTTCACGAATTCAGCCTCAGCCGCTTCATTCCAAATAATAACAGGTAGCCCTGAAGCAAGATAGAGTGATAGTTTATGAGGATTATTGATGAGTAAATATTTCCCGTGCTCACCGGCACATGTATCGACAGAAATCCCATCCCACACCAAGCCAAAACCATGCGTCATTTGCCGTGGTACTTCCGCCGATGGGAAACAGCCACAATACGAAATATTATCGCCCTTTATACTCTCAGGGTCGAACCAAGGCCCGTACAAACGCCAATCAACGTCTCTTATAGTTCCTAATTGCGTCAGATAACCACTTTTCAAATCTTTTCCATAAGTCGGTTTCGTATTTAGATTGCCAGCGATCGTTACGCAACGTTCGAAATCAAAAATTTCCGAAGGCACAAAATCTCCGGCATCGTAATCGAAGATATCCAATGAAACTAATTTCTTTTCTGGAACTCCACGTTGCACGAACCATTTTATCATGCTCGGATTGTGCACAATCAAGACATCTGCAATCTCTACCATTTTACGTGTTTCCTCCGAAAGATGTAGATCTGCGACATCTGCACGTCCACGTGCCTCCTCCACATCATGCATCAACACGATGTAATGAACGCCACGTTTCTGTTTTAGTCGTTGCAGGAATCGGTAGCCCAGACGTCCTTTAAAAAAATATCCCGTTGGCAGATACTGTATCAAAACGCAGGCCTCTTTCGGCATTCGCCAACAATACAGCATGGAGCGGAACAGCCACATCACCCGTTCCCAATTGTAACGGAATCTACCCTGCACATTCTTTCTATTGACGAAAAATTCACAAAATCCTGCTGCATCGGCAAATTTTATCACGTCTTCAGGTGCCTTAGTCAAGGCTATGGCGAAATCTTCATCTGTTTTTTCGACAATCTGTATTTTCTTATTCATTGTTGTATTTTTATGTTATTATGTCCTTTTAGATCAAAATGGACACATTGCGTTATCTCGTGAATTCCCGTTCTTTTTCCTAAAAACTTAACGTCATGAATGCTGCCATTGCGTAAGTAGCGACAAATTACTAGGAACATACCTCATATTTTGTCGTCCACAAGCGATAGCACTAGGCAATTTTATATAAGCAAATCGCTTCGAATAAATTCGCAGAATCATTTTACGCATGACACTTCGACACCATGAAGGCAACATACATGCTAATCTGATCAAATTGCCATATCCCAAACCAGATATTCGAATCTTCTCGCGATTTTCCTTATAAAACAAGATCAGTCTTTCAAAATCCTCTTGACGGCCATTAAGTTTAAACACAAAATCCAAGAACAGGAACGCTCTTCCATATTCGAGTGCAAGCAAGGATGGAGTTGTGAAACCTGAGATCGCAGAAATGAATTCCTCACACAAAAGGTGCCAATCAGGAACACCCGTTTGGCATTGTCCAGAAGATGTTCTTCTATAAAAATATAAACTCTTTCGCAAAAATTCTACAGACTCCACACACTGCAAAACACGAAACGTGAATATCTCGTCTTCAAAATTTGAAAGACTTTCCACAAATCTTGTTTTATTTTGCTCTATTAACGATCTGCGAAAAAACTTGTTGCATGTAAGTCCACACGAATTCCAACCTGTTTCATTCCAAGTAAGTGTGCAGACAAAACGTTCCACTTGTTCTTTCCCGCATATTTTCCCTTTAGGTAAACTTTGAGGGTATTTAAACAAATCGGAGGTTTCGCCATTCTCCCCACGCCGTTCATATGCGAAATATGTTACATCTGCCTTATCTTTAATCGCATCAAAGGTTTCGAGATAATCCATCGATATCCAATCATCAGAATCGACAAATGATATCCATTCACCAATTGCAACATCTAGGCCTGCATTTCTCGCAGCTCCTGCGCCTGCATTTTTTTGATGTATTACACTGAAGCGTTTATCCTTTCTCGCATATTCATCACAGATTTCACCCGAAGCATCCGTACTTCCATCGTCCACACAAATACATTCCCAATCATTGCGGGTTTGTGCTAACACAGAGTCAAGACAACGGCGAAGAAATTTTTCTGCATTAAAAACTGGTATGATAATAGTATGCTTTACCATATTCTGTGTTTCCTTGTTAATTTCTTATTTATGGACTTAACACCTGTGTCTATCTCAAAAAAGGTGTTTCATCCGATTGAAAATCGTCCCAATACGCAGCAATAATCGCATATTGATTTCAGAGAGCCAACATAACCTTCCACCGTGTTTGTATAGACGATGTGAATACTTGAACATTTCCGAAGACAGATAGTTTTTTTACCTTATCATACTCTACAATTACCCGAAATGTCGAAGATGTCGTCATTAGCTCACTTATACAGCTCTGCCGTTCTTGTCCGAATAATGATACGTTTGTGCTACTGATTCCTGTAGTATCATAGTCAGCAACAATTACATCAGTAAATGCATGAGTGCGTCCTTTGAGGGCGATCTCTTTTATAAAGAAAAGCCAATCTGACACAATTTTCAAGTCCTAAGTTGCATGCAGAGCTCACCCCACCATTCTCCTTATGCAGAACAACAATTCGCCCGTCTTTCTTGGCATACTTCTCACATATTGCCAATGAACCATCTTTGCTCCCGTCGTCAACCAGTATCAGTTCAATGTCCAGAAATGTCTGTCTAAGAATGCTCTCAATACATCGCGCGACATATTTCTCCCGATTGTATATCGGCACTATCACCGAAACTGCGGGAGATGATATACTCTTTACAGCCATGATTCTTTAAAAGAAGTTATTTATACTTTTTAAGATTAAACGTTTAAACATGAACAGACAAAGTTCATATATAAATAATTCATGTGAAGTTTTTAATTAATATTGTTGCTAGTGTTTTGAGGGCACCACTTTTTATATATTATTTTTCCTAATTAGAACAATAACCCGTTGGCGGAATTAAGCCAGTGCATACTTGACTCTGCCAATCGGTTTATTGTTAATATAATTGATGTATTGCATTGCGGTAAATGCACTGATTTTACTCATTATTCTGGTAAATAATCCCGCCGTGTCCTTTGCATAGTTGCGACAAATCATGAATTGGTCGCACATTTGTGAGAAGTCAGTCTCAATTCTTTTCCTTGCTTTTGCAAAAGGAACGAACGTGGG